>Ga0310695_10002373_pt1 | contig 39982 bp, 31 predicted proteins | sample RumenRJG_04DNA_FD_203882 | JGI IMG/M metagenome (GOLD analysis project Ga0310695, IMG submission 203882) | Bovine rumen microbial communities from Lethbridge, Alberta, Canada - RJG_04 (v2) (version 2) | ecosystem: Host-associated > Mammals > Digestive system > Stomach > Rumen | place: Canada...
TGCGTAATGAGGGAACTCAGAAGGGTCAGACCTATGAGCGCTATAATTTCTCTGCTTCTGCAGATATTCAGGGTACCAAGTGGTTCAAGACCGGTGGCTCTTTCAATGCTTCTTATGGTATTCAGCAGTATGGTTACTCCAAGGCTTACGGCACCAGTTCCGGTCCTACCGATCTTTATGGTGCAGCCAAGGCAATTCTGCGCTACACGCTTCCCTACGATGAGAATGGTGAGATCATTACCCAGCCTGGTGGCTCCACCACGAACACCTATTCTATCATTGATGAGTGGACAAAGTCTACGGATGAGCGAAAGAGTTTCCGTCTGTTGGGTAGTTTCTATGCTCAGATTGATTTCGGACAGATCTATGAGCCTCTTCAGGGACTGATGTGGAAGACTCAGTTTGGTCCTGAGTTCCGCTACTATCGTAATGGTAATTTCCTCGACAGCAGTTCTATCAGCCGTGCCGGTGGTAACAACACCGTTAGTCGTGGTGATGGTCAGCAGTTGGCATGGACACTCGATAACATGTTAATCTACAACAAGTCATTTGGAGATCACACAGTTGGCTTAACATTGTTGCAGAGTGCCTCTAAGAGTGAAACCGAGACCAGCAGCATCAGTGAGCAGAAGATTCCGATGCCTTCATTCCTTTGGAACAATATGGGTGCAGTTGATGTAACGGATCCTCAGTATCAGGTGGGCATCGGTTCTGGTCTTACTGGCAATCAGCTGTCTTCTTACATGGCACGTGTAAACTACTCGTTCATGGACCGCTATCTCCTCACGGCATCAGCACGTTGGGATGGTGCCTCCGTACTTGCAAAAGGAAAGAAATGGGACTTCTTCCCCTCTATGGCTCTCGGATGGCGCATGGAACAGGAGGAATTCCTGAAGGACGTCAATTGGCTTGATCAGTTGAAACTCCGCCTCGGTGTCGGTGTGACTGGTAATGCTGCAGTAGATCCTTATGGAACTCTTGGTGTAATCAGTTCTTATTGGATGCCATTCAGTTTAGGTAACAGTCAGATTCTCGTCACCAATGAGCCTTACTATTCTTCTGGTGCGAACCAGATGCCTAACAAGAATCTCGGTTGGGAGAAGACCACTCAGTGGAACTTGGGTATCGACTTCAGCTTCTTGAAAGGCCGTGTCGGTGGTACCATCGATCTGTACACTTCACGTACCAAAGACTTGATTCTTGATATGACCATTCCTTCACTCTCTGGATATCCTTCAATGAAGACCAATGTCGGTCAGACTAAGAACAAGGGTATAGAGGTGACATTGAATACAATTCCCGTGCTAACCAATGACTTCACATGGAGCTCGAATCTGAACTTTGCATGGCAGAAGGATGAGATCGTTGAACTGGCTAACGGCAAGGTAGATGATATCAACAATGCTTGGTTTATTGGTGAGTCAATAGCTGTACATTATGGTTATGAGGCTAATGGCTTGTGGCAGGAGAGTGATGCTGCCGAGATGGCTAAGTTCAATGAGAACGGTGAGAAGTTCACCCCAGGTAGTGTTCGTCCTGTTGATCAGAACGGTGACTATAAGATCAATGCTGACGACCGTGTGATTATCGGTAACCGTAATCCTCGTCTGACAGCAGGTTGGTCAAACAGCATCAGTTGGAAGGGCTTCGAACTCACACTCGACTTGCAGGGTCGCTTCGGCTATACTGTAAGCACTGGCGGTGAAGGCCAGCTTGGTATGTACCAGCAGCGTGAGATCAGTTACTGGACTCCTAACAACACAGGTGCCGATTGGCAGAAGCCTGTTTACAGCCAGGCTGGAGGTGATCCCTATGCAGGTCTGCTCGGATTCAAGGATGCATCGTTCATCAAGGTCCGTAACCTTTCTCTCGGTTATAATTTCGACAAGAGGTTGCTCAGCCATATCGGTATTAATGGTCTGAAACTGTATGTGCAGGGCAAGAACCTCGGTATGCTCTATTCTTCTATCGATTTCATGGATCTCGATACTGGCCGCACCTACTTTAACCGTGGTGTAACCATAGGTGTTCAGGTTGATTTCTAATCATTGGGTAATAACATTAAGACAAAACGAATATGAAATATTTCAATAGCAAAATAGTTTGCGGTGTATTGTCGATGCTCACCCTTTTGGGTACGACTTCCTGTGGCGATGACTTCCTGGAGGAAGAGGCTGGCCACAAGTATACAGATGCACTGCTCGAGACACAGGATGGAGCCTTAGCTATGGCTGCAGGACTCTATGCAAATATACGTTGGCACTTCGGTTATGAGTGGGCCTATGGTATCACGCTCTATGGATGTGATGAGTTTACCAACGGTGCAGACCTCACTTCTGAACCTTGGAATACCTACGACAACCGTCTGAATCCTCTGGATTGTACTACTGCCTTGGGTGCAGCTAACAAGAACTGTCCCGCTGTATCAGGACTCTGGGATCAGATGTACTACGGAATCTCTACTGCCAACCTGATTATCAGCAAGGCTGACAATGTTACCAATGAAGATGCCCGTAACAAGGCTCTTGGTGAGGCTCACTTCCTGCGTGGATACAATTACTACCGTCTGTTCTGTCAGTATGGTGCTGTGACTTTGGAGACTGAACCTGCCAACGGAACTGTCAAAAAGAACTACACACGTGCCACTGAGGAGGAAACTCTGAATCTGATTATCGAAGATTTTGAGGCTGCCTATAATTTGCTGCCGACCAAGAAATGGCGTGGCAACGGCACATGGACCCGCTACACGGCAGCCCACTTCCTGGCAAAGGCGCTGCTTTACCGTCAGTCTGAGCGTTGTGCTTCCTGGGCTTCCAAGTACGAGAAGAATGCTGATCTCAATCGCGTGATTTCTCTCTGTGATGAGGTAATCGCTGCCTGCCCATTGGCTCCCGATTACTGGGATCTCTATGCAAAGTGGACGGGTGTTGACTGCCCCAACGAGGAACTCGACGAAATCCTGATGGCTGCTGAGCATAACATGGATAATACTACTCAGGGACGTTTCGGTAACCGTACCTATAACTACTTCGATCCTCAGTTCTCCAATTTCTCAGGAGGTTGGGTACAGCGTGGTCAGTACATCGGTGGTATGGACTTCCAGCGTTGCCGTCCTACAGAGTACACTTATTCTGTATTCGACAATGTGAATGATGCCCGTATGTGGAAGACCTTCAAGACTGTCTACGGTCTGAACAATATTACCAAGTTTAGAAAAGAAAAAGACAAGGACGGAAAGGATATAAGTGTGTACGACCGTGAACTCGTGGCTTCTCAGAACGGAATCACTGTTGAGCAGGTTCCCAACTTGGGCGACGAAGGTATTATCTTCATCCTCAACAAGAAGAGCGACACCCGTTTCGACGGTAATCCCTACGGAACCTTCGGACGTGGCGGCGATGTTCACAGCTTCGTTAATCCGCTCACCAACAAGTGGGTGCCCAACGCCTTCGTGGCCTTCCAGGATGGCAAGTATGTGCTGAACACCTATACAGGTAACCCATCTACCTCAAACGTCTTCTGCGGCATCAACAAGACCGCCGACGGTAGCCGTACCGGTGAGAAGGGCGACGCCCACCGCGACGTCATCATGGCCCGCACAGGTGAGACCTATCTTGTAAAGGCTGAGGCTCAGATTCGTCTGGGCAAGTATCAGGACGCTATTAATACCGTAAATGTTCTTCGTGCCCGTGGCCAGTGGAAGAATGGTGAAGACCGCAGTTACTACACCGACGGCTCCATGGCATTCCTGAAGGCCGACGGCGGTAAGGAAGACAACTCCACAGCAGCCTCCACATCTGTCAAGAAGAACAAGAACGAGGTGGGTGATGTGCTGAACAACACGCAGGCCTACTATGCCTCGATGACTCACACAAACACCTACTACCTCTCCACCGGCATCCAGAAGACCACCGAGGCTTCCAACCTCCAGATCAAGAGCTACACCCAGCTGCCTGAAGAGGATGAGGCTGTGCTGAGTAAAATCGGTGCCACCAGCGACTACGACCGTATGCTGAACTTCATCTTCAACGAACGTACCCGTGAGTTGCTGGGCGAGTGGAACCGCTGGGACGAACTGGCTCGTACCTGTCTGCTCGTGAAGCGTGCCAAGGCATTCAATCCTGAAGCCGCTCCCAATGTGCAGGATCGCCACATGTATCGTCCTATTCCTCAAAAGTTCATCGATACCCTTCAGAACGAGGATGGTTCTAACCTGAGCGATGCCGAGAAGAAGGCATGGCAGAATCCTGGATATTAATAAGTAGAATGGTATTAATATACAATTAGGTTAAGATTAGTTATACTAATAAATAGTGGTTAGTATAGTTAGTAGCACTTTTTAATAGTGGGCGGCAGCTGTCGGGATGACAACTGCCGCTTTTCTTTATGATTCCTTCTGGTATTTGGAAGGTGAGGTGCCGAAATACTGCTTGAAACATCGGCTGAAATAGAGCGGATCGGAGAAACCGCATTGATAGGCTACTTCCGCAACCGTAATCATTTCTCCCTGATGCAGCAGTTCTGCGGCACGGTTCATGCGCTGCAGACGGATATACTCTTTGGGAGAATAACCGGTCACCTCCGACATCTTGCTGTAGAACTGTGTACGGCTGTAGCCTGTGACACGAGCAAGATCGTCCACGGCGAAGTCGGGATTTGACAGGTTTGCATCAATCTTGGCATCTACAATCTTCCTGAAGTTCCGGTCACGCTCACTGATGATGACAGGTTCTTGGATGTTATCGTTAGCGTTATCGTTAGCATTAACGTTCTTTTGGGTGTAGATGGCGCGAAGTTTATCACGTTGCTGAATCAGGGAAAGACAACGTGTTACCAATACCGATGGACTGAAAGGCTTGGGCAGATAATCGTCGGCCCCGAAACGTAGTCCCTGGACTTGCTTCTCAATACTGCTGATGGCCGTGAGTAGAATGAAGGGGATGTCGAAAAGATTATCATCGGCACGTACTTTCTTCAGTAGCGTCAGACCATCCATCCTTGGCATCCTGATGTCGCTGACAATAAGGTCGATGGTATCCTCTCCTTTCTGCTGAAGACGTTCCAGGGCTTCCTGTCCATTACCAGCCAGTTCAAGCAGGAAGTAGGGCGATAGTTCATTCTTGATATAGGCCATGACATCCTCATCATCCTCCACAATCATTACTCTCCGCTGATTAAGTGGAATGGGCGGCATTTCCTTGTAGCTGTTGAAACTGGCAGCTTGCTTACCTGCTACTTCCTGCTCTTCCTGAGATAGGCTGGAGGGATTCAGGAAGTCTTCAGGTGCATAGTCCTTATCGGTATCTGGCAGTATGACGGTGAAGATGCTGCCGCCGTTGGGATTGTCATCGTAGCGGATATTTCCGTGATGGGCCTCCACCAGCTGTTTGGTAAGATGCAGGCCAATGCCCAGACTGGATGCTTCGCGGTTGGGCGTGGTAAACCGTGTGAAGAGTTCAGACTGCTTGTCATGAGGTACACCGGGGCCTGTGTCTTCCACCAGTACTACAATCTTGTCATCCTGCTGTTTCAGTCTGACGGCCACTTCTCCGCGTGAAGGTGTGTATTTCAGCGCATTGCTGATCAGGTTATAGAGAATCTTGTCCATCATGCCGCGGTCCAGATAGATTGTGTGCTGACGGGCAAATGGAAGGAATTGAAGGTTGATACGCTTGTTCTCAGCCACATCCGAGAAACCCTCCACGATGTTGCGCACGAATTGAACCACGTCCGTTTCCTGAAGTTTGAGTGAGAGCTTGCCGTTTTCCAGTTTGTCCACTTCCAGCAACTGATTGACAAGGCGCAGCAGCCGGTCGGTACTCCGTTGCATATTGCTCATAGGCTGTTTCAGGGAGGAGGGCAGGTCTTCGGCCTTGCGCATACGTTCCATGGAACCCTGGATAATGGTGAGCGGCGTGCGGAATTCATGGCTTACATTCATGAAGAATCGCTGTTTGAACTCGCTCATCGTGCGGTTGATACGGATACGGTTTTGCAGACGGTAGGTGGCTAGTAGCAGCCTTGCTATATACCAAATGATGGCTCCTCCGGCAAGGAGGTAGAGTATCCACGCCCACCAGGTGTTCCACCAAGGTTGGCGTATGATGACATCCATCTCGCTGATTTGCTCAGGATTCGTGGTCAGACGCACGCGGAAGACGTAATGTCCGGGCTTGAGGTCTTTATAGACAGCCTCGTTCTCGCGAGTGGCTAAGCTCCAGTTGCTGTCAAATCCTTTCAGCATGTACTCATATTCTGCCTTGTAAGGGAATTCGAAGCTCAAGTCAGAGAAACGGAAAATCAATGAATTCTCACGGTGGCTGAGTTCGACGGGAAACAGCGCACCTTTTTCCGTGGTCTCGTAGTTATAGGGTGAGCCGTTCACCGAAAAACTGGTGATGTGGGCTTTGATGTTGGATGATGGGTGTTGGGTGTTGGTGGTTACCTGACTCTCTTTTTGGGAGAGAGAATCGGGATGAAAGATGAGTAGTCCGTGCTTGGTACCGAAAAGAAGTTTCCCATCAGGCAGGATACAGGCGGAATTCTCGCTGTATACCTCTCCCAGTTTATGAGCTGAGAGGTAATAGGTGGATAGTTCACGGGTGTCTTTGTCAATGCGTGTCAGACCGCGGTTCATGCCTACCCAGAGATTTCCCTTGCGGTCGGCAATGACCGTATTGGCCGTATTGTCAGCCAGTCCCTGTTCGGTAGTGATTTGCTGAAACTGTAATGTGCCAGTTTTCTTCGGATGACAGAGGTCTTCGCGGGGAATGTAGTAAAGGCCGCCTCCTGATGATGCCAGCCATATTGTATCTCCGTTTTCATAGATGTCGCGGGTCTCATAATAACCCAACGAACTGTTACCCTTGTGGTAATAATGGTAGGCGTAGGGATGGATCTGCCCCCCTACGGGTGCTATCGAGTCGGGATGGAAGACGACGAGTCCGTTGGCACATCCTACCAGGATATGTCCCGTCTTCGTCTGATGGAGCACAGTGACCGTACGCATAAAGGAGTTCTCCGTCAAGAAGCGTCGGAATTTGTAGCTCCCGTCTGTTTGCGGAAGTGCGAGGCACAAGGCTCCCGTATTCACGGCCACCCATACTCTTCCCCGGGTGTCGCAGAGAATGTCGAAGACTTTTCCTCTGGGCAGTGAGGTGGTATCGTTAGGAATGTTCTGATAGAAATGACCGTCCACGCTTATACCCTTATTGCGGGTACCTATCCATTGGTGTCCTTGGCGGTCCTTGCAGATGGCCAGCATGTCATCGCGCACGCCGATGTCGATAGAGGAAAACCTGTAATCTTCACCCTTCGCCTCTTGCAATATCTGAAAAGAACTACCCGTGAAGTTTCCTGCCCAAAGTTTGCCATCGGCAGTCTCTCTGACCATTCTGAAGAAGTTGGAGTAGTTGGGTGTGAGACCATCGTCGGCAAATAGCCGTGTAATACCTCTCGGCATGGTGGAAAGCACACTGATGCCCATGTTTTCCTGAGATATCCAGATGTTGCCGGAGTGGTCGTTCATAATGGCTTGGATATAATCCGTCTCAATGGGGCTCACGCCTTTTTCACGTGGGGAGAAGTGCTGCAGTTGCCGGGTGCTGGGATCATAGATGAAGAAGCCGTTTCCCTTCGTGATAATCCAGATATAGCCGTTATGGTCGGTGGTGACTTGGATGGGGTGGGTATCGGGCTTGTTGATGAGATTTGTCTCCAATACGGAGAAGTGGTAGATGGCATCACGGTGCAAGTCGAAATAATGGAGCTGTCCATTGATGTCGTTCATATAGTAGTTCCCGGAGTCATCAATGAAAACAGCCTCACCACCCATCTCAATAGGGAAGTTATTGATTTCACCTGTCTGCGGTACCATTGAGAAGGTCGTCGAGGAAGTCACGACCAGAATCTGCCCCTTATAGGGAACGAGTCCGTTGATGGATTTTCCTCCCAGTTTGGCTGCAGATGGATGTTGCAGTATTTGGGCCTTTCCCTGAGCGTCCACCGCATAGAAATTTTTGTCGTAAGTCACGAAGAATATCTTTCCGTCCAATTCTGTGATATAGCCGACGCCTTTCTCAATAACGGTCCTTAAGCCGCCAATGGTCGTCGGTGCCTTCATATAAAGTGCTTTGTCCGTTCCTATCCATATGTTTCCCTCGCTGTCTTCGTTGAGAAACTGGATGGTGTTCGATTTCAGGCTGCCGTTCTCCTTGCTGTATTCAGTTGCCTTGATTTTTCCGTCTTGATAGTTTACCTCCAGGCATCCGTCCCCCTTTCCTTTATACCACAGCCAGCTGTCGCCTGTATGCGTGAAAAGACAGGAACTGTAGTTCTTGTCATTCTTGTTGTTACCGGAATAATCGATAAAACGACGGCGGTTGGTGTCATAGCAACTGAACAGTTCTCCCTGTAGGCGGATAAAGAGCAGGCCGTTATAGGGATTCTGACGCAGTTCACGCAGTTTGTTACTCAACAATAGGGCATTGTTCCCCTCATCACTATGGCGGAATACTTCAACGAAATAACCGTCATAACGACATAGGCCATTGTCGGTGGCCATCCACACGAAACCTTGCGGGTCTTGTGCCAGACTGATGATATAGTTACTGGGCAACCCGTTGGTTGTATCAAGTTCGCGATGTTTAAGTTCTACGGCGGCCAGTTTTGTCACACTTTGTAGCAAAAGCATAAAGACCAGCAGGGCCGTTCTTCTATAGTTAGTATGCATTTTACAGGTAGATTAGCTATACGGTTGCAAATTTATAAAAAAACCGACAAATGTGTATATGTTTTTTCAACAGATTTGCATACTATTGTACTTTTTTTATCAATTTACGGATAAAAGTCCTTTGGGCTGTTGATTCTTTTCCTTAAATTTGCAGAAAAATCGATAGAAAAATGAACAAACTTGGAAAATTAATCTCAATAGCCGTCCTTTTGTTTGTGGCTTTGATGTCAAAGGCACAAACCACGCAAACACTCTTCCTTTCAGGAAATGGTGACGGCAACAATCCGAAGTGGGACTTCTTTTGCTCTGCCGGACAGAACAGCGGACGTTGGCGGAAGATAGAGGTACCGTCATGCTGGGAACTGCAAGGTTTCGGCGACTATACTTTCGGGCGATATTATCTGAAGAAAGGTGCTGTGCCTAGCGAAGAATACGGCATTTATCGCACATCCTTCCAGGTTCCTGCCCAATGGAACGACCGTCAGGTGAGCATTGTCTTTGATGGTGTGATGACGGATGCGGAAGTAAAGGTCAACGGCACGCTGGCAGGACCCATCCATCAGGGAGCCTTCTATTCGTTCAGTTATGACATTACCTCACTCTTGAAATATGGAAAGAAGAATCTCTTGGAGGTGAAAGTGTGGAAGCAGTCGGCCAATAAGAGTGTGAACGATGCCGAGCGCAGGGCTGACTGGTGGCTCTTTGGCGGCATTTTCCGTCCAGTATGGCTGAAGGCCGTTCCCCGTCAGCATATTGAGCGCGTGGAGGTGGATGCGCAGCAGGATGGCTTGCTGAGGCTCCGGCTTCATACGCAGCATCTTTCTCAAGGTACGAATATGCAGATATCCGTGGGAGATAGCCGACAGACTGTTTCCCTGGATACGGCAGCCTGTCAGGTGGTGGAAACGCGCTGGAAGGATATCCGCACATGGGACCCTGAGCATCCCCATCTCTATCCCTTACGACTGAAACTGCTCTCTTCCGATGGCAAGGTCGTTCACGAACATCAGGAGCGTATCGGTTTCCGTACCATTGAGTTTCGCGAAGGTGACGGATTCTATCTGAACGGTCGCAAACTCGTGGTGAAGGGCATCAACCGCCATTGCATCTGGCCGGAGACAGGACGTACGCTTACACGTCAGCAATCGTTGGAGGATGCCCGCCTCATCAAGGAGATGAATATGAATGCCGTGCGTTCCCATTATTCGCCCGATCATCATTTCCTCGACATCTGCGACTCTCTGGGCATTCTCTATCTCGATGAGTTCTGCGGATGGCATGGTCGCTATGATACGCCTACGGGTGAAAAACTCCTGCAGGAGCAGATGGCTTCCGACCAGAATCATCCTTGCATCTTCGTTTGGGCCAATGGCAATGAAGGGGGATGGAATACGGAGTTGGATAATCGTTTTGCGGAATTTGATTTCCAGCAGCGTCATGTCATTCATCCCTGGCAAGACTGGAATGGTGTGGATGCCCATCATTATCCCGGCTATTATACGGGAACGGGGCGTCTGATGAATGGTTACAAGGTGTTTATGCCCACCGAGTTCCTGCATGCGCAATACGACCGTGGTGCAGGTGCCGGACTTGAAGACTATTGGCAGCAATGGACGGCTGCGCCCAATTTTGCCGGCGGCTTTATCTGGAGTTTTAGCGATGAGGCCGTGCTGCGTACCGATAGTCTGAAACTCAAGAAACGTATAGTCCTCGACAGCGATGGCCCCAATGGTCCTGACGGTGTGGTGGGACCTCATCGTGAGAAGGAAGGCTCGTTCTTTACCATCCGTGATGTGTGGAGTCCCGTACAATTCAGTCCACTTCGTATCACTTCCAGTTTCAATGGGAAGTTGCTCGTCAGCAATCATTTCCTTTTCAGCCGTTTGAACGAATGTACGGCTCGTTTCAGCATCTATGCCGACAGTATGCTCGTTGCCGAAGGGAAAGTGCAGCTCCCCGATATTGCTCCCGGCGAACGGAGCACAGCCAGTTTCTCTCTTCCAGAACACTTCTTCGAGGCCGATGTCCTGAAGGTGGAAGTCTTCGGGGCTGACGGAGCTTGCCTCAATACGTGGTCATGGCCTATTCCTTCAGCTCGTCAGTATTATGTCCGTCATCAGCAGCCTACGTCCGCTGGAACAGCTGTAGCCAATGGTAACATCCTTTCCGCAAAAGGTATTACTGTGGAATTTGAACAGGGAGCAGTCAAATTCGTCCGCAAAGATGGAAAGCTGATTCCTTTCACCGGAGGCGTACCCGTTGGCGTAAAAGCTACCTTCCGTTCTTCCTATACACGGATGGAGGATGGCGATGCCCTCTTGGTGGCAAAGTATGATGGTGGTCTTGATAGCATCGTGTGGAGGATGACTCCCGAGGGACTTCTGGGAATGCATGCCGTGATGGTCAATCGCAAAGGCGATTTCTACGATCGTCAGATTCATTTCCTCGGCCTTACGTTCGATTATCCCGAAAGTCAGGTGAAAGGCATCCGCTGGATGGGACGCGGACCGTATCGTGTATGGAAAAACCGACAGCGAGGACAGCAGTTTGGCATCTGGCAGAAAGACTATAACAATACCGTGACGGGCGAGCAATACGATCATCTTGTCTATCCTGAATTCAAGGGCTATCACGCCAATCTCTATTGGGCTACGCTCCAGAGTGATACGGCTCCCTTCACGGTCTTTAGTGAGACCGACGGCCTCTATCTGCGGCTTTTCACCCCCGAGGAACCTGTTCTGCGACGTGACGGCAAGAACACAATGCCTGCCTTCCCTCCTGGCGATATCTCATTCCTGTTTGATATTCCGGCCATACAGTCGTTCCGCAGCACTTCCGAACAAGGTCCTCACAGCCAGCCTTCCTCCATCCGTCTCAATGCGGGCGATGAAGGACTGCACCTGCGACTCTGGTTCCGCTTCTGAAAAAGGTTGAGAATGTTCAACGGTCAATGTTCAATGTTCAATGTTCAACGGTCAATGTTCAATGTTCAACGGTCAATGTTCAATGTTCAATGTTCAATGGTCAATGTTCAATGGTCAATGTTCAAAGGTTAATGGTCAAAAATAAGAGGTGCCTTTGATTTCTAATTCCTACTTTTGTAGCATCAAATAATAAAATAGAAAACCGACGACTTATGAAAAAACGTTTTGCATTCAAGATGCTCCTCAAGCCGGGCTTTGAGGATGAATACGCCAAGCGCCATGCCGCCATCTGGCCAGAACTGAAACAGATGATCAAGGATCAGGGCGTAAGCAACTACAGCATCTACTGGGACAAGGAGACCAATATCCTTTTCGCCTATCAGGAGTGTGAAGGGGAAGGCAATTCACAGGACACCGACAATGTGGACCCCATCACCCAGCGCTGGTGGGATATGATGGCCGACATCATGGAGGTGAATCCCGATAATTCGCCCGTCACCATCCCTCTGCCTGAACTCTTCCACATGGATTAGTCGTCAGCCTCTTTACTTTTTATTTCATCAGCACCTTCCGTCCGTTGATGATGTTGATGCCCTTCTGCGGAGCCTTCAGGCGCTGCCCCTTCAAGTTGTAGATAACTATATGGTTATCGTTAACGTTATCGTTGTTGTCGTTAACGTTGACAATCCCCGTAGCCTCTTCCTGCAAATCGTTCAGGATATTCAGGGCTTTCAATAGGAAAGGTACTATGCCTTGCTCATGAGTCAGGAAGGGAAAGGTGCCATAGGTGACGTTTTCCCCGTTGCCCACTTCGATACCCTGGCTTTGAAAGTATTTCACCAGATTGTCGCTGCAAGCCTTATAGACGATTTCATCCCCCGAGGAGTGGAACAGGTAGATTTTGTCTTCCTCCCTGGGAATCCACCCTGAGGTTAGCGAGTTTTTCACCAGCACTTTGTCGAATGTTTTGAAGACTGCCGAACTCGTGTCCGTCATTCCGCTACTGATCATTTTCTTCACGTCCATACTTTTGCTGTCCCCGTAGAGAATGAAGATATTGCGGTTCGTGGTACTCGCCCCATAATCGCCATTATAGAAGAAGTCGTTTATTTTGGGCAGCATCGCTTCATCGAAGAGATCCCCAAGTGTGATGTCCGCAAAGTCTGCATTCCCCTGCGCCCTTTCTAATTGGTGGGCATAGGCCATCAGCATGCCTACGGCCACAGGATAGGCGTATTTGTTGGCCTTCATCAGCTCGTTGTAGAAAGCCTGCAAATCATAGGGACCGCCGCCGCACATGGTATAGTCGAACTTCACCCCGCCATAGTGGCTGTCATTTACAGTCGTTTTCAGGGCAGCCATCGATGTATGCGCCCCTTGGGAATACCCCATGTTCACCAGTACATTTCCCACGTCGTAGCCCTCTTCTTCGAGCAGCTGCAAGGCATTCTCCAAGGCATCCAGCACATGGCGCGCCGTACAGTCGGCATAGAGGTAGGTCTGCGGCTGTTTTACGCCGTCGGTGGTTTCCGTCACTCCGAAACCGTAGTAGTCGGCGCATACCATGATATAGTCTTTTTCCGCCGCAATGATATTTCCCTCAATCGTATTCCCGATGATGCGTTCTTCATAGGTGGTGGGTGCCTCGTTCCTTCTCATCACCGTGGGATGGTTCAGCAGGATGATGCCTGCCGCCGTCTTCTTCCGGTCATAGATGTCATTCGGCACGAAGATGGCCGCGCTCATCGTAATACTGTCACCTGGATGCAGAGGATCCACCGAACGGTAGTGAAACGTCAGTCTTCCCATCCCCGAACCGTAAAGGTCAGGCTCATCCTTCACGATACAGGGCAGTTCCGATTGCTGTCCCCAGGCCGTTCCCGTCAAGGTCAGCAGCATTACAATGATTGTCAGTATGCTCTTGCTCATCTGTTCAAACGTTTTGATTGTCTTCCGCCGCCATCATGGGCTCCTCCTCCGGTAATTCGTATCGTAAGATAGTCCTGTCTTGCAGGAAGATTTTGTTCAGCGTGTATGCCAGCGACTCCAGCGTCTTCTCCCGCACTTTCGGCTTCAGTTCACATTCCCATACGGTGATGCAATGCCATCCCATCGAGGCAAGCTGTTGCTGCACTTTCAAGTCACGCTCTTGATTCCTTCGTATCTTTTCCACCCAGAATTCATGATTCGTCTTCGGAACCTTGCAGCATTCAGAGCTCTCAATTATGAATTGTGAATTATGCATTATGAATTGCGTGTGGTGTCCATGCCAGAAGCACCCGTTCACGAAGATGCACGTCCTGTATTTCCGCATCACGATGTCGGGCTTCCCAGGCAGTCGCGGATGATTCAGCCTGTACCGGAACCCGTGTCCCCACAGCCATTTGCGCACCACCATCTCCGGCTTCGTGTCCTTGCCGTGGATAGCTGCCATGTTCGTGTGCCGTTGTTGTGGGGAGAGTTTGTCCATGTCACTTCAATACATTTATCAGTTCCTCCATCGTGCAGCAAACGGCAGAGAACAGCTTGTACATCAGTTCCGGCTCCTGCCGTTCAGGGATATAGGCAATTGTCATACGCCCTTTGCCTGCAAACCATCCCGCCTCCGTATGGGCACTCCTGCCGCAGGGTAGCACCAGCACACAGGTGTCGCAGCCTTCCATCGCCTCAATGTCGTTATGGAACTGTCTTACCGCTTTCGGATGTCCAAGCATGTCACGATACTGCTCAGGCGACCACTCCATGAAATCCTCGCTCACGCCGCTCCATTTGAATCCAGGGTCACCCGACGGCGGATTCCGGAAGTCATACACCTCGTGTCCTGCCTCCCTCAGTTTCGCCACCACCTCCGGGTAATACCCGTTTCTCCAGCTGCTTGCTACATATATCTTGCGTCTCATCACAACAATTCAAGTTACTAATCCGCCACAAAGATAGCGATTAAATTGATAACTTTATAACATAAAGTGGAATTTTATAAAAAAAGTGATGAAGCTGAACCGTCTATTCATCGTGTGTGTTCTGCTTTTTAAATCGGAGTCCCGTCCCTTACTCGCGGATTTCATCCGCGTCCCTCTCCATCACGTCATCCACCATCATCCTTCCCATTTCATTCAGCGCCACAAACCGGTACCGCTGAGAATCAATCGGAACATCCATGTAACTAAAGTGCTTCGCCTCAGCCTTCCTTCGCAAAGCCTCCTCAGCAGTCATCCTTACCATCGGATAAACGAACGCACTTTCATCCGGCTCCAGCAGCAACAGCCTCCCCTTTGAGCAGGCATCAAAATATGCCCCGCCAGGTTTGTAAAAGCGTTCCTGAGGTGACCCGACAACCGGAAAACCCTCGTTTAACAGTACCACTAACGGGAACCCTTGCTCCCGAACCGTTCTGGCAATCATCCGTTCGCCTTTGCTGATACCAGCCGTATATGTTACAGCTCCATTATGTGCAGCCGCCAATACTGTCTTCAGTCGTTCATTAATTTGTTCTTCGCTTGCACTTCGGGACATCTCAACCAACTGCCGGTCGGGCCATTGTAACAGGAAATGATTACCCATCGACGTAAACTGCAGCCCACAAATCTCCGTCTGCCGGTGCATGCGAAAAAGATCCGGATTCTGTCTGCGAAGCCAAGCACGTTCCGTATTGGCCTTCACGTATTCAATCATCGCATGTAGCTGGCCTTTGTGAGTAAGAACCCGATAGAATGGCGGCCCGTCGTGAAGATTCTCAGTAATTCCGAGCCTGCGAGCCTCCGCTTTGCAGCCTTGCATATAGCCGCGCAACACCTCTCTGATACTACGGGGCATCGTCCGCTGTACTTGGAGCACCATGTGGTGATGGTCAGGCATCACCTTGTCCGCGAGGATTCTTACCTCAGGACAAAGTTCCAGCATTCGTCGTTCCTGGTTGATGAGTGCCCACCCGACAGGCGTCTTTTCCACTATCGCCTCCGTACCATTGTGCGCAAGTGAGCCAAACAACGGCTGTCGTCCGTTAGCAGCCATCGTTACATGCACGATGCAAGGCTTACGCCAAGCGCCCGGTTGTAGCCATGTGAAAGTCTCTTTCTTAGGAATGTTTTGGATCTCGTTTGACATTGGCAAATATAATTCGCTTTCAAGTGACGGGACAACAAATCCCCTCATACTTCGTCTCTGCAAAGATAAACAATAATATCCACATCGCAATGCAAAATTAGAAATTAAACACCCCCCATCCTTTTCGTTGCCATAAATCGCCTTCGTTTCATCCTTTAACTATGTATGTCCCGTCAGTTGAAAGCGGATTCCATCCGCGCCCGTTTAAGATTTTCCACTACCTCCAAGTCTGCCGGTAACCATTTCACACTATCAATTTCCTCCATGGCTAACCATTTTGCCGCCTCATGCTCATTCAGATGCAACGCCTCCGTCAAAAGCGAGCAAAGGTAGCAATGCATCGTTAAATGGAACTTCGGATAGTCAAATTCCACCGTACAGAGAAACCCGTCCACGCTGATTTCCGTAGAAAGCTCCTCGCGAATCTCCCTCACCAGTGCCTCCTCAGGTGTCTCCCCGTCCTCCATCTTTCCCCCGGGAAACTCCCACCAGTCCTTCCATTCACCATACCCCCTCTGCGTGGCAAATATCTTATCACCCTTGCAAATAATCGCTGCAACGACTTCTATTTGTTTCATGTATTTTAACCTCAATCAGCCCCTCCATCGAGCTGCCGATTGCAAATATACAAAGAAAACAGGAAAAACCTCTCTATTTCGCAATAAACTTATTTAATTCTCCAAATTAAGGTGGTGTCCGATTTGGGCACCCCTTTTTGTTTTTCGGCTTCGCTCTTGGGGCATGGTGCAGGAAGAAGAAGGGGCAATATGGGGTAACGATTTGTTACTCCATCCTTGTTGCGGGGTGATTCAAAAATTGGGATTTTGGGATTATGGGAGTTTTTCTCTTCCCCTTTAAATAAAGGCGTTGCGGAGGTTGTTAATATCTATTAACACAATTTTGGCCGTTTTTATTGACCATTAACCTGTCAACTTTAACCCTTAACCTAAACAATTTGCTCTATTCATTGCTTGCATTGCTTCTGATGGGCGGAAGCAGGGCTTCTAATGGTTGGAAAGGCGCCTTCCAATGAGTGGAAGCACAGGGAGGGTTTGCTAAGTGCCTGTAAGTGCACGTAAGTTTCCATAAGTTCCCATAAGTGCACTTAAGGTACCTATAAGTGACTATAAGTAGCAATAAGTAACCTTAAGTGCACCATAAGTGACTATCTCGTCGGGAGAATGTTGTATCTTTGCAATGAAAATTCTGCCAAACTACATATAGAAGTGATCTTTGACTTACTGATACATTCAAATTTGGCCTTTCATCGACCAGATGGTTGCTATTTCTTATAGCGGTCGATCAGATGTTGTGGCATACGGACAATGCAGATGTTCATAGAGCGGCCGTCTTCAGAAAGAATGGCCGACTGTATTTCTATCTCGGTGCCGTCGGGCTTGAAGGTGGGATGAACGTGGTCGCGGGCTGTGGTCTTATGGCCGGCAGTAAGCAGGATGCGCTCTCCGGTATGACGGTCAATAACCCAGAGTTCTCGGGCAAAGTCATCGCCTGCCACCCAATGGCCGTCCTGTGAACCGGCCACATGCCAGAAGTTATCACCGGGCACCTGACCTTCGAGTGTCAGTTCGCGGGTGCGCATGTTCACCACGGCAATACCCGTGGCATACTCCTTGGTTCCCGAAGGTCCCCAGTCATTGGAGGTGGCAAACGACTCCAGTCCGTCAATGGCTTTTTGCTCTCCCTTGTTGATGGGGCGGTGTCCGATGATGGCTATCACGAGTTCGTCGGCGCTGATCACGGCCTCATGCGTAACCCAGTCGTGTTCGGTCTCGCGGTAGATAGGTCTGAGGTTGGTGCCGTCGGCATTCACCATCCATGTGCGCTGCGGGGCCTTGCCGCCCGTTTCCCAGCAGAAGATGACCTCACCCGGATGCCAGGGGTTGCCCTGGATATGGCCCACCTTGAAATGAACGGCCACCACGGGCTCGGCCTTGCCCGACGTAAGGTCCATCTTACCGATGCCGCCGGGACCTGCACCCATGTTGCGAGGTCCGAAGTTGGGAGCTATCTGCTCGGCGATGGGATATTTGCGCGCAAACTCCTTGTCGAGCCGGAAATAGACAAACTCCTCGCTGCCGTCGAGTGCCATGTCTCCCTCGCTGCACATCTCGATGGGTATGGTACCGCAGATACGCTCGTAGGCCGTCTTTTTCTTCAGCTTGCCAGCCTCGGAATCGGCAAAAAGGCGTTCCAGATTCACTTCCACGATTTCCATTCCCGTGCGGTTGCCTTTCTTATCCTTGGCCTCACGCATATGGTAGAGGTTCATCGACTTGCGGGCCACGCAGAGCATGCCCGAGAAACCGCCCTCAGTAATCTGTACGATGGTACCCGTCTCTTCGTTGACGGCCATGGCCTCGCCCTTCACGCGGTCGGAACGGAAGACCACCCACTTCCCGTCGGATGTCCACTGGTTGTGGGTCTGATAGATTTTGGAATCACCCGTACCGCTTTTGCTGGTGAGGAACACCAGTTCCACACCTGTCTTGGAATCTTTGATGACTTTACGTTCTGAAGGGAAGCGGCGTCCCATCTGTGCCAGCATGGGCATGGCCATAAGTGCCGTGAGGCAAAAGGTTATTATTCTTCTCATGACTGTGATTATGTAGATTATTTAAAGCTCTCGCAGCTTGTTTCGCAGATGATTTGCCCAATCAATCAGTTTTGTTTGCAAAGATACGATATTTTGTTGAAATAAGCGAAATTAATTAGCCCTTTTTTCAGGTGAAGGAGCACAAAAAAGAGACCGTTATAAAAATCGTAACATATTGCGATTTTTACGAATTATCATGGATTTTTAAAAAAATCGCACTAAAAATCGCATTTTATTGCGAATTTATAGTTTTGTATAAAAAGAATTGCTTATCTTTGCATCGAAATCGCAATATATTGGATAATTTGCTCACGCTCAGCATTGCCAAAGCAAGCTAAGCACTGCATTCGCTAAATCGCAATTTTGGGATTATGACACAGCAAGAAATAGGAATTGCCATCAAGGAAAGGCGGAAAAAATTGGGAATCAACCAACAAACATTGGCTGATTTGGCAAGCGTAGCTGTCAACACAGTCGTTGCCATTGAGCGCGGAGAGGGCAACCCTCAGTTGGGAACCCTTCTGACCATTATTGATACATTGGGGCTGCAAATAGATATCAACATCAAGCAACTTGACTATGAGACAATGTAAAGTATTTGTTCATGACATAGAGGCTGGCATCCTGCAAGAAAACGATGACAGGGAATACGTGTTTACCTATGGCGAGAATTATCAAGGCGAACCCGTCTGCCTGGCAATGCCCGTAAGAAAAGAAGCTTACCGTTCCAACCATCTCTTTCCTTATTTCTATAACATGTTGTCTGAAGGCTCTAACCGCCAGGTGCAATCCATGTTACTTCACATCGATGAAAACGATGATTTCGGTATCATGCTGGCAACTGCTCAGCACGACACTATCGGAGCAGTAACCGTTAAGCCCTTTTGAATATGGTAGAAATAAACGTATGCCCTTCTACATTGCAGGAAGGCTTTACCACCTATTCCCCTGTAGCTCGGAAACAACTGTTTGATGAAAAAGAAGTTTCCCATATTCTTGATTTTGACAGTCCCAATAACGATAGTGGTGACAATGAAGCTTATCTGAAGAATGTGGGGCGTATCTCGCTTTCTGGCGTTCAGCCCAAGGCGAGTTTGGTGCTGGATAGTGAGGGACATTTGGTAAAGCCAGCCGAAGGTGAACGTGGAACATACATTTTGAAACCTGCTCCAACATCATACGCCTTGCTTGACCGTAAGTATTGCCCTGCCAATGAACATCTAACCATGCAGTTGGCTTCGCAGGTCTATCATATAGAAACGGCAGCAAATGGCATTTGTTTCTTCCAAGATGGTGAAGCTGCCTATCTTTGTCGACGTTTCGATGTCGGGCCAGCTGGACAGAAATATAGTCAAGAAGATTTCGCCTCACTTGCAGGATTGACGAATGCCAACGGCGGCAGCGATTACAAGTATAGCAATCTAAGTTACGAGGAGTGTGCTGACATTATCCGCAAATACGTCAAGGCTGCTCCCGTCGAAATCCTGAAGTACTTCCGCATCGTTGTCTTCAACTATCTCACTCTCAATGATGATGCGCATCTGAAAAACTTCTCACTTATCAACCGAGGTGACGGAGAATACCACCTCACCCCTGCCTACGACCTCATCAATACCAGTCTACATTTGAGTATGCCACGCATCTTTGCCCTTGATAAAGGATTGTTCAAAGAAGGCATGCAACTATCCGATACCAGAACTGTTGGCCGTAAGGACTTCGAGGAGTTTGGTCGCCGTATAGGTCTGTCTGAGCGATTGATAAAACGAGAAATGGATTTCTTTGCAGCAGAACATCCTCTGGCAAAAGATATGATTGACCATTCTTTCCTGTCCGATTCCTTGAAACGCAGCTACTGGCTTTCGTACAACTATCGACGTGCAACGTTGGGATTTAAATGATGCGATTACACTTTTCCAAGGTGTTTTTGCCTCTTTTTGTACACTTTTCCAAGATTTAAATAAGAATGCCCGAATGATTACTTGTTATCAGTAATTCATTTGGGCATTTATGCTTATAAAAATTCTCCTTTCTCTATCTTCCTACTCCAGCAGTTCGTTTCTTTCCTCTTGGTTTTACCATTGCGGCTGCTGTAGCGATACAACGTACCCACCATCGCTCATCATCTTCGTCCTTATTCTGACCCCATCCCGACAGGTTGGAAACGCCACCTCCTCCACATGATTCGGCGTAAGCTGTAGCTTGCTTTACATAGTTGATGGCCAGTAGGAGAGCACAGTGGACTACGTGGTTGGCATTTTCGGTAAGGTCATAATAACCTTTCTCTCGTAAGATGTCACGCTGACTTTCATTTAGAGTCGGAATGATTTCCTGCATAGTCGTGGCCAGCATCATAAAGTAAACACTGTTAATTCCCATACGGATGCGAGTCGCCTCCCTATCAATATCATCTCCTTCTCTTTCCAGTGCTCTCTGATGCTCTAGTTTCTTCTCAAAGAGTTTGTCTCGAATTTTCTGGAGACTTGCACTTGTATCTTCAAGCATCTTGGAACGTTCAGCAATCTTATTGTCTATATCTTCCATTTGTATGCGAAGATTCCTAATACGGGCTGTCAGAATAATGTTGTCTGTACCTTCTTCGCCCAAGCTACGAGCAATCTCATCAATCTCTTGTTGGATAGACGCACGACGATTCCTTAGATTGGCTATCATTGTTGTCAGGCTTTTCAGTTTACGCTCTTGGAGTTTTATATCATCAGCCAAACTACCCTTTCTGCTTTCAAGCAGATTAACGTCATTGACCAACTTACGCTTGTACTCGTAGGTCGAGTGATGCCTGGCACCCGTCTCTCGAATGCTGTCACCACGTTCCAGCCCCCACTTCATGCCGACCTCTTTTGAAAACGCATCATGAAGGTTGGAAAACAGCTGCCCCATCTCATACCTGTTTTTCCCAAATACAGAACGCCACGAAATGCGGTTCTTCTCCCGGTCTAATGGAATAAGCGTACAATGTGCGTGAACATTGGTCTCGTCAAGATGGATGTAGAAGCAGACGATGTTCTCTTCGCCGAAACGATGGGCAACAAAGGCATACACATCTTTTGCCCATTCCTCGATGTCATTGTTCCGTGTCAGGTGGGAGTTGTCTGCCCCTTTGTCAAGGTTCAATATCTGGTTGCCAAAGGCGAGTTCGTTCATACGTTCTCGGCTTCCGCCAAAGATAAATTGGGCCAGCGTGTTCTGCCGACGACGGACATTCTCTCGGGCATTAGGGTCTTTGATTCCACGTGCTGCAAGATTGTCAGCCATCATCTTCATGATGGACTTCGACTTGTCGATAGGCTGGACTATGCTACCACGAACCACCTCAAAATTCAAGTGTGTTCGTGTCGGGTCATAGTTCGCCATCGGGTCATTGGATTTCTTCTGAAGGAAGTCTTTGCTCCAGTTTCGCTGTTGTTCGTTACTCTCTGCCTGGCTGATGCCATCAGAGTTTGGACGTATGTCCATTACCTGTTTCTTGTTCATAATGCTTTGTTTTTTGATTGATGTTCTTTGTAATTGATGTTCTTTTTCTGAGCTTGCTCCCCGAGAGGGATAACAATAACAGTCTCATCCACTCGCGTTAATGGAAGTTAACGCATATTAGGCTATGCGATTCGTAGAATCACTCTCTTCCCTCTATTCGATTCTTCCTCCTTTGATGAACAAGTTCATCTGCCACAATCGCCCTTACCATATTCGACATATTGATGGAGTTCATCACAATATGTCCCATTGATTCCCTCATGGGAACGAGAGCATTTGTGGCATTCTGGATTCCTGCCGTGCCATCGTTTTTCCTGTACCATCAGGAATGATTTCATGGCTTCGTCATCCTCTATTTGTGGAGGTGGTTCTGTTTTTACCTCAGATTTGGATATTGGTTTCATCGCATCTTCGTCAATGGAAGAAACACCCACCACCTCCAGATTAAGTGCCTTGACGAGCAGTGCGATATAGGGATTGGTATCTTCCATTCTCATCAAAGCAGCTTCCTCTTCGGTTGGGCGTAGGGGTTGCTGGCTGAGAACCATCTGGGCAATGGTGTGGCAATCGCCTTGTATTTTCTCCATCACATCTGAGAGATGAAACTGGAGATTGGGAACTGCTTGCAGCGTTTCTTGTCATTCGTTATTCTCACCTTTGTTGGGAAATACTACCACAGTTTTTCCGACAAGAGGGAACAATTCGGAGGGAGTCGCTTGTTCTTTTCCAGTTGCAAGCCAAACGTATGGCGTTGGGAAACAACTCATAACGGCAGCAGTCAGTTCGTCCGTCACCAGTGCAACCGTCTGGCTGGGGAAGGCACCAAGTAAGTGCTCACCAAACATGCAAGTCGGTCGCCCATCTTGATAGTACCAACTATCATCATAGACCTTACCTGTTCCGCTGTCCATTGTCAAGATGCGCCCGTTGGTAATCTTATGCTCCGAATTGATATGCCAGAATATCGGTTCGCCTTGTTCGGTTGACCCGATAGGGTATCGCTTCATAAGGGTCTCCAGTCGGCCTTGGTCAAACCAGACGAAACCGCAGAGGTATTCAAAGAATGTGCTATTGAAACTTGTTATCTCCGTTTTCATAGACTGTCCTCCTTCCAGTTGATTCCATGCTGTGAACAGATATGGAAGAACGTACCGATATTGATATTGCTGACATTGCGCAGAAGATTGTCGAACTTCTTGTCTGTTTCAGATGCTTTGTACTTCGCATTTTGCGAGCTGACCAGATGGAACAGGCTACGTCCGCGTTCACCAAGTGATGCCAAGGCTGCACCCACATGGAACCAGTCATCGTAGGTCGCCGTGATGTCGATGCCTTGGTCATCAATGAGTTTACAGCACTTCTCGACCTGTTCCATGTCGTCACCACTATATGTACAGGACCTGTGGTATGTTGGTTTTGGCTCCACCCATACCCTAGTATATAATGTAGCCTCCTCATTCACATACGGCTCTGGGTCGTAGGAGATGAAGCGCATCCTGTTCACGTTCTTGCATGCTTTGTCAATGATTAGTCCGCTGTTGGCGAAGTCACGTTTCAGGGCTTCGAACTGATCCTCGTGCTTATCAGGATAGGCAATGCGGAAGATGGCAAACCAACCTTTGCCACGGATGCTGCGACCCGCATAGAGTATTGGGGGGATGTTATGCCACTCATGCTTCAGGTCATCGAACCAGTCAACGTCTAGGTTGTCTTTCTTGTCGATGTCGATACAGAGTAGGGTCGAGTGGGCCACGAGGTTTTCCGCCTTACATGTAGGGGCAAATGTGCCTGAGATGGTTGCCAGGGGCAGTTGCAACTTCAGGCTCTTTTGCATATTTTCATCCAGTATGGAACGGATATACTCAATCTGTTCCTTGTACTGGTCACAGAAGAGGAAGTTGCGCAGGGATATTTCCGTGCCGACATTGTCTCTTACGTTGCTGTAGTAGCTAATCTTTGTATCAAATAGGCTTTTCATTGTCACTCAAATTTTAAGTTTGTTGTTGTAGTTGTAATTGGACCGAAAGCCTTGTCCTATAAGGCTTCTGCATTACAACAAGGGTACAACCATATAGATGAGATTCCATGATGGAGATAAGAGCACCTTGGTTGTAGGATAGTTGTTGGCTTGCGCCCTTTATCCAGAGGCTATTACAGACATCTACAACTACAACCATCATTGTTCCTTTAGTATCTTATTGACATACTGCTGTGACACACCGAGGACTTCGGCAAGAGCGTTTTGCGACTTGATTTTGAACTGCCGACTGACAGCCCGAAGCAGGTCGCCGTTGGTCATCGGACGCTGTGTGGCTGCCGAGCCTCGCAACAAAGGATATATACGTTCAACATGAATCTGGGTAAAGTAATCGGCAATGCGAATGGCATATTCCATGCATTCACCTGTGACAACAGGTTCGTTCCAATGCTCAGACAGCAGATGTGCCATGATAGCCAGACGCAGCACATGAATGTTCATCTTCTGCCTCACACCACCGATGTAGTCATCCTCTTCCGCATCAGCCTTTATGTCGTTGGCATCGGCATAGTCAGCGTAGAGTCTTTCAGCCTCATGGGACAGCAAGAGCGGTAAAGATTCCATACAGAACAGCCTTCCTATGAAGTCACTCCAGTTGTCACGCATTTCCTGTGTCATCCGTCTGCGATCCTGTCTTTTGATAAACTCTGCTTTGTCAGGATAGACGAAAAGGAAACGCTGGGTGAAGCCCGAATCCATCAAGGCATCAGTTCCAAAAGTCTTTCCGAGTGGTCCTGGTTGAATACCACCAATGATACTCATGGCAGGGTCATCGACAAGCTTGGTATCTTCAGACTTTCGGTTGATGGTAAAACTGACATTAGACCAAGTTGACAGCAGTTGAGACACTTCAGTTCCTGAACCGTTACCACCTTTGGAATATCGCCCGAAAGAATCAATGAAGGACTTCAGCTCATCGGCAACAATGATTATCATGTCTCCTTGCGCCAGCAATGCGTTACGAGACTCTGGGGAACTATCGCCAGCCACTCGTTGGTGGAATATCGGTTGTTCACCGCTAAAGTTCCTATCCTCCCGCTTGCTTTGGTCATAAACAGTCTTCGCCTCGGAATACTTGGCAAAGTTAGCTTTGTCATGTTCCCGTAGGGGACTGGTGACTTCCTTCAACGGCCCTGTTTTGTTACGACTCGGCTTACCAACCATACAGATGAAGTCACAAGGATAATTGGTGTATGGGTTAGTGGCAAGCAGCACTTTCTTTCCTGCCGCAATACCGGCAGTTGTCAGACAGATGGCAACGACAAAGTCCTGTGGGCATCCGTACGATTCTGCAACAGTACGAATATAGTCTTGAACTGATTGTGACAGCCAGTCAATTGGTAAGGTTGGTTCTGTGAAATTCGAAGCTTTTAGGTGTTGTACCTCTTTTGGCCTTTCGGTAGGAATGGGCAATGACTCAGGAGGCACAAGGGATGGCGGTTGCTCATATGGCGGAGTAGGCAGAACTTTACTCGTAGGCTCCACCTTCTCCACCTCGGCATTAACCATAGAGAGGAAGTCGGGCTGTCCTCCCACAAATGGCATGACTTGCTCACTCATCTTTGGACTTGTTTATTTCACCATTTAGCAATGCCAGAACATCGCTGTATTTGTACATCACACGACGGCCACCAATCTTTCTGGAATGGAGATGCCCCTGCTTATCCCATCGCCAAAGGGTGGTGAAGTTCACATGCAAGATGTGAGCTGCTTCTTCACGAGTGATGAAACGCTCACCTTCTGGGACATTCATCCATGTCTCCAAGTCATTCTGTGCATTCTTTGTTTGAGCTGCCACGATGTTTTGGGCCATCTCGTTCACCAAAGCGTCAAGGTCTTCCCTCGACATTACAACCAGTTGGTTGCCTAAGATCCTATTATCAGATTGCATAATCACGTTTTTTTTGAAGTGAAAGTTTTGTTTGTTATCTCTCATTCGCTCGATGTCTTATGCACGGATCCTTTTGCATTTCAGATTTAATGAAGTGTCGCGTCCGACAATCCTGTAATCTGAGGCACCGCCACGAAATCGAATGCAAAATTAGAGTGCTGCAAGCTCCAAGAAGAAAAACGCATCAAAAACCAGCCATTTTTGCCCTCACATTTCAAAATTGGTTCTAATGAGAAGGGCAATTAGAACCAACATTTTGAATCTGGGAGATTCGTGAGTCATAACAAGACAAGTAAGACACAATATGACTCTTTGTCGTTTACATCCGTATTATCTACGATTATGTTGGAAAGGATTATAAATATGCTCTTGTCCAAAGGGTTGACATCTTCATCTATCGTGAGGAAAAGAAGTTCATGACATCCAAGAGTTCAAAGTGGCAACGAGGTAGAAGGATCGTGTCGTATCTGATAGAAGTGTTTAGGGCAACACCAAATATAATAAACACTCCCTAGTTCAAGAATAGTCAGGGGAAATAATGGTTTTGTGATAAAAAAGGTGAAAATATAGCAAAAAATCAAGCTTTATTAATTCTGTTTTATAGAAAATGCTTAACTTTGTAATCAAAACTTAATAAAATCATATAATTCTTATAAAATATAATTTATATGAGTATCAGTAAAGATGTCATCAAACAATGCCTAATCAGTAAGCAACGTGAGGTGGATGAGGCGGTGATAGTGAATCGTCCCGTTGAATTCGAAGAGAACGGCAACTATGTGATAGTTGGCGTGAGACATGCGGGTAAGTCGTACCTGCTGTATCAGCGCGTACGTCAGCTACAGGCTGCAGGAAAGGGATGGGACGAGATTCTTTTTGTAGACTTTGAGGATGAACGTTTGGCAGAATTCCAGACGGAAGACTTCAATAGTCTGCTGGAGGCTCATCTGGAACTGTATGGCAAGAGGCCGGTGGTGTTCCTGGACGAGGTACAGAACATTCCTCACTGGGATAAGTTTGTGCGCCGACTGGCTGATGCTAAATACCGTGTTTACGTGACAGGCAGCAATGCAAAGATGCTGAGCAAGGAGGTGGCAACCACGCTGGGCGGACGGTTCTTTATCTATGATGCGTACCCATATTCATTCAAAGAGTATCTGGCAGCGCAACAGGTAGAGCTGAAAGAGCATTGGGAGTATGACACTATCCAGAGAAGCGAAGTGAAACGACATCTGACCGAGTACTTCTATTACGGTGGTCTGCCAGAAATCCAGTCGTTTAAGAACAAAAGGGCTATGCTTTCAAGTCTTTACCAGAAGATCTACCTGGGAGACATCTGTGCGCGAAACAACATTAAGAACGACAGGGTGCTGAACATCCTGATCAAGAAAATGGCAGAGAGCGTGAAGCAACCGCTGTCGTATAACAGACTGAAGAATGTGATTGTAGCAACGGGGTCGCCCATCAGTGTGCCTACTACGATAGACTATGCGGGTTATGCCGCTGACAGTTGGCTGATACTGCCCATGGAGAACGAGGTGGGTAAGCTGACGGAGAAGGAAACCCAGAAAAAATACTACTTCGTTGACAACGGGTTGCTGAACCTGTTCTTGATGAACTCAGAGACATCACTACTGGAGAACATGGTAGCGGTGGAGTTGTGCAGGCGGTTTGGCAAAAAGAATGTGTTTTTCCTGAACGCTGAGAAGGAGATAGACTTCATAGTACCTGACGAGAAGTTGGCCATACAGGTGTCCTACAGCATCAAGGATGAGACCACTTACAACAGGGAGGTGCCACCATTGGCGAAGTATGCCAAAGCGCATGAGGACTGGAAGTGCCTTCTGATTACTTACGACGAGGAGGGCACGGAAGAGGGAATACCCGTGGTGCCGGTGTGGAAGTGGTTGATGGAGATGTGAGTTTGAAGGTAGGGAATATGACGCAGGAGGAAAGATGGTTGGTACAATGGAAGGCTGCTATGTACTTCATGGCGGCCAAAAAATGTAGGCCGTCTAAGTATAATCATGAAGAACGTAACTCTTGGAACTGGTTCCGGCATACTCAAAAGCAATCAGACACGGGGACGTTAAAGCAGGAACGGGTAGTGCTTTTCCAGAAGTTGTTGGAATTAGGAGAGAAATATTGGAGAGTGAACCAGTGGGTGTTATAACTATGGCAATAACTTATAAAATGAAAAATAGAATGTGGAAAGATTCCGAAGCGGATCTTGATTTTTTGAATTTCAATTACCTTGCTGAGCAAGTGGTTGAGATCTCCAAGGATGACAATCTAAGCCCGGCTACCATAGGAGTCTATGGTGACTGGGGTAGCGGTAAGTCTTCCTTGATGAAGATGGTAAAGAAGTCTTTGGATACTGATGAAAAGACGCTTACCGTTGAATTCAATGGATGGCTCTTTGAGGGCTACGAGGATGCAAAGACAGCCCTTTGCGGAACCATCCTTGACGAGATGCATAAGCATGGGACGCGTTTTGCTAAAGCCAAGAATAAAATAAAAACCTTGCTCGATAAGGTTGATGGAGGCAAACTATTAAGCAAAGGAGTCAAGTATGGACTTGATTTTCTACTGACAGGTGGTATTGGAACGGTAACAGAATTAACGCTTACCGGTTTAATCAGTGCTGTAAAGCAGAAGGTGGGCGATATATCAGAAGATGAAATCAAAAAGGTCGTTGATGCCTTAAAGGCAGACGATACCAAGCGGTCTGAAATAAAGGACTTCCGCAAGACTTTCAAGGAGGTTTTCGAAGAATGCGAGGGCGAGCGTCTTGTGGTGTTCATTGATGAACTTGACCGTTGTACTCCAGATACAGTTCTAGACATATTCGAAGCAATCCGCTTGTTCCTTTATGTCCCTGGTACAACTTTCATTATTGGTGCAGATGAGCGTCTTGTCAGTTACGCTGTCAAAACCAAGTACAAGGATATTCCGGGGCACGATATTGACATCAGCAAGGAGTATTTAGAGAAGTTAGTTCAGTATCCAGTAAAGATTCCTCAGCTCAACGAATCAGAGGTTAAGCAGTATATTACCTGTCTATTACTGCAAAATGAAGATTTGGATATAAAAAATGTGGCAGAGGCTTTACCTAAACTGAGTATCAATGAGGAGTTCACCATAGATACAGTAAAGTCTGCCACTGGGAAGGAACCTACCGAAAGTGTCAAGGAGGCCTTTGACCTGTCCAATCAAATATACTCTGCTCTTGCCACTTTGATGAAAGGTAATCCCCGTCATTGTAAACGTTTCTTTAACACCCTTATGATGCGTATAGCTTTGGCAGATCGCAGGGATATAACGCTACAGAAGAAAGTTTTGGCCAAACTGATGCTGGCAGAATACTATAAACCAAGTTTCATAGATGCCTTGATGAAACCAGAAAGCAAGGAGGAGTTAAAGCAACTGGAGGGCGGCATTGGCGAAGCTACTTTCACGGCTCTGAAAGACTGGAGCAATGACGAATGGGTGAAGAAATGGGCACAAGGTGAGCCTATGCTCAGCAAAATAGATAATCTCGCAGATTATTTCTATTTCTCCCGTGAGAGTAGGAAATTCTACTCGTCGAATTCAGAGATACTTAGCACTGAGGCAAAAAGGTTGCTACAAGATTTGTTAGATTCTTCCGATTCTGCAAGAAGCAAGGCTGTAGAATCAGCTAAACAATTGGCACCTGCTGAGCAAGTTCTCCTATCAAACGCTATGCTTGATGAACTGGCTAAAGAAGAGAAAATTGACAATAGAAAGTTTAAGACGTATTTGGATCTATCCGTTGGGCTCAAGCAGCAAAAAGAGGCAGTGGTTAGGATCAAGACACTTCCAGTAGCTAGAATAACGGCAGGTATTGTCGGCCAGATGACGGCTTTCGTCAAGACACTAGACAATGAAACGAAAGGAAACCTTAGGGCATTCCTGAATACAAACAGCAAACTTTCAACAGCAATCAATACTGTCTTTAAATAATAAGTCATGGGAACATCCAATCTCTATAAAGGCCCCAAAGGTTCTTCTTTATTACCTGCTGACTATTCGGGCGAGCCGGACGAACAGCCCGTAGTTGCACCTGAAGGCAAAGTCCCGGAAGACGAGCAGCCGGAAAATGAAGACCAAGTCCCTCAGGAAGAAGAAACCTCGGAACAGGAAGAACCCCAGCAGGAAGAGAAGCCAAGAGTAACTTGGACGCAGGCCAAACGAGCGTTTTCCAGTCAGATAGGGAAACATAGCCCAAATGTGCAGTGGGTTGCAAAGACCTATACCAAGGCATCAGGTGGGTATAAGCATGCCGCCAAGACTTCTACCTCATCCAAGCGAGTCACCAGAGGTATTATCAACTTCTTTTCAGGTACGCCTGAGGCAATACGTCAGCGTTTAGAACAGATTGGAATTGTCTTTGAGGGCCGCAGCACTCAGGAGATATTTAATGACATCTATTCTCATCTCAGCACAGGAGCCTCGTCACGCGAGGATGCTGTGGCAGACAAAGCTCTGTCTCAGACTTTCTCAGAGTTGTTTGAGAGTGAGTTGATGACTGAACAAGGTTTGGATGTTTTCAACCCCGAATTACTAGATTTTCTAGTATCCCATTTTGTTGCCAATGCCGTCTATTACAGGCTGTTGAACGAGGTGTCGTTTGGAGAATTGACGGGCAACAAGAGTAATGAGGACATAGCAAGGATCGAGGAGGACTTAAAGTCTTTTATTGATGGTCTTGTTAGTGGAAGGGTGCCGGAACACTTACATGAAGGAATCACAGCAAACGAAGTAAACAGTCTTGTTGACAACCTTTATGAAGATTGTTACAAGGTAATGGAGGGTATAGCAGAATGAATATGGTCTTTAATTGTCATTTGAATGAAGGCGACACTTTTCAGGTAGCAGGATCAGAACTTGTACCCTTGCATACCAAGGAAAAGTACGCTTACACCCTTTGGACACAGAGGAAAGGTCATCTGAACATGATACCCCATTTCTTCATGCCCGAGGCAATAGATTTGTTCTATATTTCGTTGATGGTGTTCTATGCAGACAGAAAGGTGCTTCGCAGAACTCAACCCGATGCATGGACACGGAGTATTACGATATATATGCCTGTGTTATGCCTTGACAAGTGGAATGCAAACAAGCAACTTCTTGGATCAATGCTTGATTTTCTAACTGGCGACCATTGGCATTTCTTGTTCCGTGAAAGAACATTCAATAAGTATGAAAGACAAAGACGTGAGGTAATTCAAAAGAGCAAGAAAAAGCTCTCTGCAACAGAGTTTTGCATGTTGTCTGGCGGTCTTGACTCTTTCATTGGAGCCACCGACTTATTGGCTTCAGGTCACTATCCTATTTTCGTTGGCAACTATAATGGAGGCAAAGGAGTGAGTGTTTATCAGAAAAAAGTCATAGACCTTCTTAGCGTACATTTTGCCTATGACAAGAACAGATTTTATCAGTTCTATGCTGCGCCTAAAAGCGGAATAGAAGATACAACACGTTCACGCTCGTTAATGTTTTTTGCCCATGCTATTCTGCTGGCATCAGGGATGGGTAACCCTGTTTCTTTATTTGTTCCAGAGAATGGAGTTATCTCTTTAAACATACCGCTGACAGTTCATCGTTCAGGGAGTTTAAGCACCCGTACTACCCATCCGCATTTTATGGAAATGTTATGGCGGCTACTTTCAAATATGGGACTGCCAATAAGTATAATTAATCCCTATCAATTTAAGACCAAGGGGGAAATGATACGCGATAGCCTTACACCACAATTCTTGAAAGACAATGTGAAGTGGACCATGTCATGCTCACACCCAGACTTGGGGAGATATTCGGGAGAACCCGAACCGTCCCATTGTGGTTGTTGCCTGCCTTGCACTATTCGTCGTGCCGCTATCAAGTTTGCAGGAATAAAGGATGAATCCAAGTACAGGGATTCAGAATATAAAGATCCTGAACATGCAATTAACTTGAAGTCCTATCGTTTGGGGCTAAAGTCTTATATAGAACATCCTATGCATCCTCTGATGGCTATTCAGCAGTCTGGTCCTATCACTGAACGCCACGAAGATTATGCTGGCCTTTACAAAAGAGGAATGGAAGAGTTAAAGAATTTTATAGAATCCCTCTGATGGAGCATTTGTATGACACCCACTTTCATCTGGATTTACAGAAAGACCGTATGGCGGCCATCTGTGAGATAGAAAAGAACCAGATATATGCAATTGCAGTAACCAATCTACCGGATTTATACAGAAAAGAGACGGCAGAGATAAAGAGTAAATATATACGTATTGCACTTGGGCTACATCCAGAATTAATTCATCAATACCAGAAGCAGATTCCATTGATGTGGGAGTTGTTGCCCGAAGTTCGATACATAGGTGAAGTAGGATTGGATTTGGTTAATAAAAGTTATGAGAAAGAACAAGAGGCCTTCTTCAGTGAATTAGTTGAACGATGCCGTTACGATAGTAATAAGATATTTTCCATTCATTCTCGCCGTTCAGTTGATAAAGTATTGGATACATTAGGAGATAACTACAGATTCAAGGCAATATTGCATTGGTTCTCTGGGAGTAGAATAGAATTAGAAAAGGCCATCGAGATAGGTTGCTATTTTTCTATTAATGGTGCGATGATGAAATCAAAAAAGTTTCTTGACATGTTGCCAATGATACCTTCCAATCGACTTCTTATGGAAACAGATAGTCCTTTTACCCGTTACATAGGGTCGTACGATGAACATCTGAGATTTATTAAGGAAGAGTTACAATCTTATAAGCGTGAGGTGGATGTTTGGGCAAACTTTAGAAGGGTGCTTGGCGGTTAATATTATGAGTGTTCAGATATCAATTATGAGGCAAAATGAACGTTAGCTTACGGGTTATAAGGAGGTGATGGCTTTAATGGAACGCGAGCACTGTAAAACTTCGAAAGCCTATCTTCCTTCTGTGAATAATATACAGATGAGGCGCTTAAGCTGAGTATCCAGAAAGTTTGTGGAGGTGAATGACCGCTCTTGCGTGAGTTATATGACCATGTTGTTAGGATATTGAATTAATCCTGCTTTTTACTAGAAAAAGCGATACAAATCGCTTCATAAAGTGAATAAAATTCACTAAAAACACTCGTTTTAGTAACTTTTAATAGCTATCAGACCTATGGTCTGAGATAAAATGAGTACCTTTGTGAGCGAATAACAAACATATTGCAATGGCAAGTAACAAAGACCTCAATCGCCTGAAGGTGATACTGGCAGAAAAAAAGAAGTCCAATCTCTGGCTGTCCAAACAGTTGGGATGTGCGCCAACAACTGTGTCTAAGTGGTGTACCAACTCGTCACAACCGCCGTTGGAATCGCTGATGAAGATAACGAGACTTCTTGACGTGGAATTTAAAGACCTTGTCAGGTATGAAGAGCTTGATAATAATGAAGAGAAAGTTGATTCCCAGGCTGAAACAGGGGTGGAAAGTAATCATTCTGAATTCTGACGTTCGTATTATAATACATTTTAATTTGTAAAAGATATGCAGATTCCTCAGTCGGACATATTGTCAACCAACGCCATGAATCGCGTGTTTGACACGACAACGGCAACGTACAAATTCTATTGGCTTTTGGCATTGCTCGACATGCACGTCAAGGAGCGGAAAAATGAAATGCAGGCTCTCGATGTGGCGGCGCGGATGGTTGCTTATGCCTGGTATCCGACCCAGTATTTCCGATTGTCGTTTGGTAAGGGCGATTCCATGTCGAAGATTATTCCCGATGTGGCTCTGTTGACGGGCATTACGGTAGATGACAGGCTCGAAGACAAGAGTGAAGCCATCTCTAATGCCATCTCGGAGGACAGGGAGGTGAAGAAGAGGGTCAAGATTTTGTTGAATAATGTCCCTTTCCGTTTTCAGAAGCCTTGGATTGACACAACCGACGATTCCGAGATGCAACGTCGCAGCCAGTCGTTTGAGAATGATTGTCTGTATTCCCTGACGGGTAGTGGTGAAGGGCTTATGGTTACAATCAATCCGCGCTGGAGCAACTACCTAACAACCAATTATGAGGTGCTTCGCGATTTTACTTTGTGGAATCTTACGTTGTTCTTGCAATCGAAGAATCCCAACGTGCCGAACATATCCGGCAAGCTGCTTCGTCCAGAAGAACGGGAGGCGCTGACCAGGCAGAAGAAGTTCTGGAACAAGGTCATCGAGATAGGCGGCCCCATCCGATGCATATATAAGGACACGCCGCTTGGAAGGAATGAATATGACCTCGACCACTTCATTCCGTGGAGCTTCGTGTCGCACAATCAGAACTGGAACCTGATTCCTGCCGACGGCTCGTTCAACTCTTCCAAGAGCAACCGCATCCCCGACCTCGACTACTATCTCCCCAAGATGGCGAAGGTGCAGCACAAGGCGTTGCGTCTGTATATCCCCCAAAGCGGGAAAAGGGACAATACCTTGGACGAGTACTATGCCTTGGGCTGTTCCCCGCAGGACTTGATGCTGATGGACGATGAGGCTTTTTTGAAGAAGTTTTATGATACGTTCTCCCCTCTTTGCCAAATGGCTGTCAACATGGGATTCCGAACCCTAAGCCCCCAATAACTATGGAACCAGAGAAGATAAACCATCCCTACCTCACGGCCATCAAGCGCACGGATTTTTCTGTGCCCACGCGATACCTCATGCAGCACAATCTGCTGAAGGGCAAAATTCTCGATTTCGGATGCGGTTTCGGTTTCGATACCGACGAACTCAGGAAGCAGGGCTTCGACATCATCGGCTACGATTACTACTACCGCCCTGACTTTCCAGAGGGCAAATTCGACACCATCTTCTGTAACTATGTGCTGAACGTCTTGGAACCTTACGCCCAGGCCGAGGTGATGATGAATGTCGCCAACCTGCTTTCCCCTAAGGGGACGGCCTACTTTGCGGTACGACGTGACCTGACGGAAGAGGGCTTCCGGCTCCATGCCATCCACAAGCAATACACGTACCAATGTAACGTAAAATTGCCGTACAAGAGCCTCGTCAGCAACAAAAGCTACGAACTCTACCAGTACAACCATTTCAACAAGTTGCCGCGTGTGGAAGGCGAGAAGTGTCCTTTCTGCCGCCTGTCCCGCCGAGTGGAAATCATCTGCGAAACGGCAACTTGTGTTGCATTCTACGATGGATATCCTGTCTCGCCCGGTCATGCTCTCATCATCCCCAAGAGGCACGTCGCTTCCTACTTTGATCTTACCAACCATGAGCGCGAGGCTATGAACGTCGTGCTGCAATATGTGAAGCAGAAAGTTGACGAGCGTTTCCATCCCGATGGATATAATGTCGGTATTAACATCAACGAGGCAGCAGGCCAGTCGGTATTCCATTGCCACATGCACTTGATTCCAAGATACAAGGGTGACGTACCCAATCCGAAGGGTGGTGTGAGAGGTGTAATACCAAGTAAGCGGAAATATTAAAAATAGATAAGGCTATGTCAAGAAAAAAAAGTTTAATACAGATTTTGGCTGCTTGCGAAAAGACAGAGTTTGACAAAATCGTGAGGGTATATTTACAAGAAGTATATAATTTCCATCGTATTGTACAAACAGATGGGAAAGATGATTGCGGTATTGATATTAAGGTATTTGATTATTCCGAAAGAAAAATCCAATACCAACTAACAATTCAAAAATCAAATACATCACAAGAGAAACTGTTGCTAAAAAAGAAGATCTTTGAAGATGTTGCCAAAGCAAAAGAAAACTCACAAGGATATGGTTGGGATAATAATCTTCTTTATTTCTATTCGTATGGGTTAACAAATAAGATCCAAAGAGAATATAAGAAAGAAGCATTTGTTGAATATGGCATTAATTTAGATATTGTTGATGCCAACCAGATTGCAGAAGAGTCTGAAGAATACTTAGCTTTACAACAGGCAATTTATGAGACAAGTGGATTAGCAGATTTCAAGTTGAAAAAATCATTGTATGATGACGAAAACAGAAATTTAATCTATGATTTGGTGAGCTTTGGTAAAACATCAGATGTAAAATTAGAGATTGTAGAAGCCTATATTCTCAGATGCCTTTATGATAACAAAAAGATGTCTCAAGAGGAGATTGCCCAATCGTGTATTTCCAAATTTCGGACAAACGACAATCCCACCTTTTATGCTAAACTCATCAACAAACTGCATAATAAAGAGAAAAAAGTCCGCTATAATAAAGAATTAAAGGTTTTTGAGTTAACCCCCAATACATTCGATGAAATATCTAAGCAGATTGAACAGATAAAAAATGACGAAAGATATTTCATAAATCAAATAGGCACGATTTTGACAAGATTCCATCAGGAAGATAAAATTGATGAATATATAGAGTTCCTAAATGACATATATATTGATAGTTTCAGTAAAAGAATTGAGACACACAGCATCCTTGAAAATGTTTCTATAAATAAATTAATGAATTATGTTAGAGGAAAAATAGAAAAAGAAGTTGAACAAAAAGAATTAGTTAGTCAATTAATAGAAGTATGTGATGAAAATAAGTATTTGCAAAAGATCTGTGCAAGTTATATATTTAGCAAAAAAGTCAACATTAACAACTTACAAAAGTATGCTCATGAAAGGAAACAAGTTTTCATTGACACAACTATAGCCTTACACATTTTGTGTTATTTTTATAATAATAGTGATTACAACCGATACAATTATGTGCTATCAAAATCTTTGTGCGACTATTGCAAAAGAAATAATATTCGGATGTTTCTAACAAACCGCTATTTGTGGGAGATTGGCACACACATTCAAGAAGCATTGAACCTTATTCCATTTACAACATTGCCAGGTTTTTCTTTGTTGGGTGAATCAAGAAATGTATTCTATAATCATTATTGTTATCTTAGAGATAATGGTATAAAGGAAGGATCATTTGAAGATTATCTTAATGATTATGAGTTTCGTGTCTCGAACACCCAAAATACAAATTGTCAATTAGCAGAGAACTATCTAGAGAAAATGGGTGTATCAATAATTGAGTTACCTAAATATGACATCCAGAATGAAATTAAAATCATAGGGAATAAGCTATCTGAGACTGGCAGGTTCAAAACAACATTTGCGCTTAATAATGATGCGATAATGCTCAAATACTTAGGAGACAAAGATGTCAATATTCATCCAATAGATTCTGTATTTGTTACATGGGATAGGACATTGTTTGGAGTACTTAATGAATTCTACAAAAAGAATCCAAACTCAGCAAGGTGGATGCAGTTTACCCCTAGTCAATTCATTGATAGATATTCATTATTGTCCTTTTCAATTAATGAAGAAACAATTTCTAAGGATATACTAGCACTTATTTCTGGTGATATTATACAGCATACGACATCACTTATTGATTCTTTGGCTATAATTATTAATCCCAAAGACGAGGTTGGGTTGGAATACACAAAGAGATTTACCCAAATGAAAGATTCACAAATATATATGACAAATAAGAATCCTGATGGAGAAGTTGAATATACAGAAAATTATGCAATAGATAATGTAATATTTAGAATTATAACCCACTATAGAGAGAACAAAGAAATGTATGATGGTTTTAAAGACTTGTTCAAGTCAAAAGAATATATCAATGATGTTATTAAAATAATGGAAGATGCGATACAATACTATATAAAAAATAGCAATATAGGAAGCGATACAATTACTCGTATAGACGGTCTAATAAACAAATAAGGGAATTCATAAAAGTGGATCAAGACAACAACCAAACACCAAATGGTATGCATATCTGTTTCGGTATTTTTTAATATAATGTGGAAATGCGCCGTGTTGACCCTGTCGTTGCATGTGAAAAGATTAAACTGGCAACAGACCAGCGATTCTCATGTTATGATAGGGAAGAGGAGAGCATAAGCCTTCAAAATTATAGCGAAATGCATTATGGTTATGAGTAATGTTACTTAGCAATTAGAATATGAAAAGGAACGATTCTCTTAAAAGAATAAAGACCCTGTTGAAAGAAACGATTTTACCTAACGGTAGTCTTTCTTTTCTGGACAGAGTAGATCGTTTAGAGAAAATCTACTGCGATATTATTGCCATAGAATATCCCAATGCTCCAAAGGAAAGCCTTGCGAGTTTGGATTCCTTTTGGACAGTCATTAGACAATGTTACAATCTACATCAAGAGGGGCTTTCTGCTGAAGCAACACTTCTTTTCTGTGAAAAAATCTTCTGTAATGAAGATTATATAGATAAATATGAACTTGAGCCACAAAGTCGGCTCTATAGAATCAGAAAAACAGAACATGGTGGTCTGTTCAGTAAAGAAGAGATGTTCCATATCCCGTTTGATAAAAGGCATTTAATTACTAACGGTCGCTATAGTATTAACGGGATACCATCATTGTATTTGTGTGAATCGACTTATATCTGTTGGGAGGAATTGGGAAATCCCAACTTTGACACATGCAACGTATCGATGTTTATGAACGAACAGATGGTTTCTGTCATCAACGTCGCTCCGATAATGAAGGCATTTGAGAAAGACAAAATACTTAAATACCCATTGGCGTATGTCTGCTCCTTAGGAACGAACCACCCTGAAGCTCCATTTAAGGAAGAATATATTATACCACAGATGTTGATGCAGTGTCTTCTTATTCACAACAAAAAAAACACAAGAACGTCTTATGTGGGTATTAGATACTTGTCAAACAAGGCTTATGTTCAACGACCCTTATTCCCATTGAACGAAAAGAAAGAATTAAAACGATATTTCAATTATGCATTCCCTGCATATGGTCCTTACGACAATGATGGACTGAGTAAGAAATTGAAATCGATATTTTCGTGGTCCTCCCCAGACACTTATGGTAGATATAGGTTACGAACAACCAATATGAGTGTAGAAGAAAGACCTACTACGGACACATATAGTGTTTCTGCCTTTTCACAAATTGAAAATTGGTGTAATGTACAATGGGCTCATGATAATATGCTATCATATAATAGTTGGGAAGGAGCACTAAGTTTATAATAGAGATGATATTTGATATATGGCAATAAGGACAAAAACAAAACGTTATAATATATATGAGTAACAAAGAGATACAAATGACATCGGAACTTAGAGTCGCTGTGCAGACCATCAAGACGGCCATCCTGCAAAGTCAGGCACGGGCTGTCAAGGGGGTTAATCAGGAACAGTTGGCCCTGTAGTATGGTGTGGGAAGATATATTTCCGAGAATACACGCAACCAAAAATGGGGATCTGGTGCAATTGAAACTATTAGTCTCCGTTTGCGTCAGGAACTACCCGGGTTAAGGGGCTTCGGCGTATCCAGCCTCAAAAACATGCGCTTGTTTTATGAGACATGGAATGTCATAGAACCTAAATCGCCAATCGCAATTGGCGATTTGGCAAAGGTGCTGACTCCGAAAGAAGAACTACAACGTATATTTGAAGAAATCAGCAATACAGGTGACTATAGAGCGGACGAAGTTTGAGCAGATGACAAATGTCGGAGGTGATGTCGGAGATGATGTCGGAGGTTGAAATGCAGCCCAACTCAATGAAAGGCTGAAGATTATTTTAATCGGCTGATAGAGACAGAACAAATGAATGTCCTAGATAGTGTCCTAGAAAATGTCCTAGAAACATCAGCTTCACTTGCATGGCATTTCAAAGTTGATGCAAGGACTATCCGCCGCGACCTAAGCGTTCTTCAAACCAAAGGCTTTATCCGTCACGATGGGCCAGACAAGGGTGGACGCTGGGTTGTTGTAAAAGGATAATTGAGAGTTTCATCAGAAAGCTTACTCGTATTACTGATATTACTGAATAATATGCCGAAAATGGTTTGCGAACAAAAATAATGAGATTTGCGAACAAAATGAGAGAATCAATTATTGCAGAAAGATTATATTGGTGTTCGCGAAATGCAATTTTGTTCGCAAATTGTTCGCAAAACAAAGAAAAAGGAGCTACATTTTTGATGTAACTCCTTGATTTTCAGTGTGGACCAGGTAGGGCTTGAACCTACGACCTCCAGATTATGAGTCATATTTACGGATTTTGCATGAAATGCCATGTTAGTGCAATAGTCTGTAAATAAAAGGATTATTTCTTTTGGCATTTGCAGAAAATTGTGTAATTTTGCAGCAGTTTTC
>Ga0310695_10002374_pt1 | contig 39947 bp, 29 predicted proteins | sample RumenRJG_04DNA_FD_203882 | JGI IMG/M metagenome (GOLD analysis project Ga0310695, IMG submission 203882) | Bovine rumen microbial communities from Lethbridge, Alberta, Canada - RJG_04 (v2) (version 2) | ecosystem: Host-associated > Mammals > Digestive system > Stomach > Rumen | place: Canada...
TGACGAGCCGTAATCTCGTTGGCGACGAGCCGTAATCTCGTTGGCGACGAGCCGTAATCTCGTTGAGGATGAGCAAGAACCCCGTTTTTGCGGAGCACGCAAACGAAGAGTCCTTCGCCACGCGAGATACCAGGAATGAAACGATAGACGGGTTCATCGAAGCCTTCAAGCAACGATCCTGTGATGTTCCATTCAGGCTTTGTCTCGATGTGTACCACTTTGGCATCGTCGAACTCGCTGAGCATCCAGCGGATGTTCTCCTCGTTCTCTTTAGTATTATATGTACAGGTACTATATATTAATAGTCCCCCATCGTTCAGACAGGCCCATGCATCGCTGACAATCTCGCGTTGCAGTTGCCAGCACTTCTCAACGTTCTGCGGACTCCACTCACGAATGGTGGCCTCGTCCTTGCGAAACATACCTTCGCCTGAGCAGGGTACGTCGCAGAGGATGATGTCAAAACGGAGTTTCGACGCACGGTAAGCGCGAGGATAGGCGTTGGTGACGATGTGATTATCGTAGCCCCACTTTGTCACATTCTCCAGGAGGATGCTGGCCCGATTGCGAATGGGCTCGTTGGAGTAGAGCACACAATCCGGTGGTAGGGCTGAGCGGAGTAGGGTGGACTTGCCACCAGGAGCGGCACAGAGGTCGAGGGCAGCAAGTGGTCTGATGGCTGATGGCTGATGGTTGACGTATGCGTTATGCATTTGTCTCAGCACCTCGTCAAGAAACATAGATGCCGCTTCCTGCACGTAGTAGCAACCAGTGTGGAATAATGGGTCATAGGTGAAAATTGGACGCTGCTTCAGGTAATAGCCCTCGCGGCACCAAGCCACTGGCTCACCGTCAATGACCTCTAACCTCTCACCTCTTACCTCTAACCTCTTCCTCGGATTCAGTCGAATGCTGACAGGAGTGTCCTCTTCAAACGATTTCAGGTATCGTTCGAAGCGTTCGTCGCCCATCAATTGGCGTGTCCTTTCAGTGAATTCGACTGGCAAATTTTTCATTTCGATGCAAAGGTACGAAAAAAAATGTGTACCTTTGCAACTAATTTGGAAATTATAACGTCTAACAGACAAAAGAATTAAAAAAACGAAAGTATGAAAAAGGTATTTTTATCAGTTGTGGTTCTTGGAGCGTTGACATCCTGCGTGAATTTCCACTATTCCAAGACAGCGGCACTGGCTGAGGAAAATCGTCAGTTAGAGGGTTTTGAACGTATCGAACTGCTGGGCTCGTTAGACGTGAAGTACACTCAGGCAGATTCGTTCTCTGTATTGGTAAAGGCTCCTGTAGAAGCCATTAAGGATGTGCAAACCCGTGTGGAAGGCAACAAACTGGTGGTAAATATGAAGGGTAGCAACAAGTTCCTCAATATCGGTGTGACGAATAGTGATGACGTGACGGTATATGTCAGCTCTCCTGATTTTCTGGGCATTGAGCTGAAGGGCTCTGGCGATTTCGACTGTGTCAATCTGTTGGATACAGACAATTTGGATATCTCTCTGAAAGGCTCTGGCGACATTCAGTTCGACGACATCATCTGCGATCAGGTCAATGTCTCGCTGGTAGGTTCAGGAGATGTGGAACTCAAGAACGTGAAGACGTTGCGTTCTTCTGTAGAGTTGGTAGGCTCAGGCGATGTTAAGGTTCACTTTGATGATAGTGGTGCCGTAGAATCACATCTGACAGGCTCTGGCGACATCACGCTGACAGGCAACGTTCAGGACTACAAGTCGAACGTGCGTGGCTCTGGCGATATGCATACTGACGACTTGCGGGTAAATAAAGAGAGAACTGTGATTAATGTAAAATGATAAATAACAAAACAACTATGAAAAAGGTATTATTAACAATGGTATTGCTGCTCACGCTCAGTATGGGCATGCAGGCAGCAGGACAGAAGCATCGTCATACGCCACGTAAAGAGCAGGTGGACACAACTAAAAATGACGCTATCGAGGCGTTCTCTGATACTACGAGTACAGATACGACAGTAAAGCATAAGAGCAAGGTGACCATTACGACGTCGACATCGCCTTGGAGCTCGAATACCACAACCTACGAGATGGACGATGAGGACTTTGGCAGCATCATTCACAATGCCTTTAGCGACATGAGAGGCAAAGATATCGCAGGTATGTTCTTTGTGCTGTGCGTCCTGTTCATCCTCTTCGTCTTGGCTCCTGTATTGATTATTATTGCCCTGTTCTATTTCATCAACAAGAACCGCAAGGAGAAGATGCGTTTGGCACAAATGGCCATGCAGCAGGGACAACCCATTCCTGACCAGTTGCTGAACGAGAGGTCTGCTGATGCCGATGATGAGTATCAGAAAGGCATGCGCCAGTGCTTCGTAGGTGTAGGCTTGATGGTCTTCTTAGGTTATGCTGCAGGTCAGGTAGGCTTTGGTATTGGTGCATTGGTATTCTGCATCGGACTGGGTAAGGTGTTTGCCTCGAAGACGGCACAAAAGAAAAATAATCAGAATAACGAATTAAATCAGCATAATTATGACTAAGAAATTGCAACGTAGCAACGACCGCGTATTGGGCGGCGTTTGCGCAGGATTCGCAGAGTATATGGACTTTGATCCAGTAGCTGTTCGCTTGGGTTATGCAGCTCTGACGCTGTTCACAGCCTTCGCAGGTATTCCTTTCTACATTGTGGCGTGGATCATCATTCCCGCTAAGACTCAACTTTAGTTCGTCAAGTCGAAAATTCGACATATCGGCATAACGAAATATCGAAATAACTCAATGACAACAGATATCTCTCTCGTAGCGCAGGTGGCAGTATTCGGCAACAAACGGGCTTTCGACGAGCTCGTACGCCGATACCAGTCACCTGTGCGCAGGTTCTTCTTGAGCCAGACGCTGGGAGATAGTCAGTTGAGCGACGACTTGGCACAAGACACGTTTATCAAGGCATACACCAACATCCGCTCCTTCAAGGGCTTGGCGTCGTTTCAGACGTGGCTGATGCGTATTGCCTATAACGTGTTCTACGATTATACACGTAGCAATCATCCGACGGAGGATGTCGATATAATGCCTCAGCGAGGAGGAAGTAGCGACAATTCCTCTCTCAAGATGGATCTTTATGCAGCTCTGGCGCTTCTGAAGCCTGACGAACGCACCTGTATCACCCTGCAACTCATCGATGGTTACGATATTGCAGGCATCGCCAAGATAACAGGTCTCAAGGATGGCACGGTGAAGTCGCACCTGTCAAGAGGCAAGGAGAAATTAGCAACTTTTTTAAGACAGAATGGATATGATAAATGATAACGAGCGCTTGCTTCAGCAGTTTTTCAGTGAGGCAGCCAGTCAGAAGATAGAAGACAACGGCTTCACGGAACGCGTGATGCAGCATTTGCCAGTAGCCTCTCAGCATGCTTGGCTGAGCAGGTTCTCGAAGTTGTGGACAATTTTCTGCGTCTCCGTTTTCGCAATACTGTTTGTGGTATTCCGTGGATGGGACTTACTCATCGTACAGTTCGAAGTCATGCTGCGCACCATGGCTACGCAGTCGTTCAGCATCAACCTGATGATGCTGTTCTCAGTGGTCTTTGGTCTCTTGTTGGTGGGTACTGGTGAGGTTATTTCTTCGGAGTTAGCCCGTAAGTAGTTCTCAGCACAATAAATTCTGTACGACGGTTCAGCTGGTTGCATTGCTCCTGCTGTTCCTCATTCTCCAACGTCTTGATGAATTCTTCCGTCAAGACGTCGTTTTCTTTCAGGAAGGGGTACTTCTCTGTCAATTTCTTACGAATAGTCTTAGGCTTCTCCTTGCCATAGCCCATAGGGGTCAGACGGTCAGCTTCGATACCGTGCTCCACTAAATACTGTACAACGGTCTCGGCACGTCGCTGACTCAGAAGCTTGTTATATTCAGCAGGACCTTTGTAGTCGCAATGGGCGCTGAGCTCTATAGCCACGTTGGGATTCTCCTTCAATAGCGCCACCAGTTTGTCCAACGACTCTGTCGATTCAGGTCGCAGGGTGGCTTTGTCGAAGTCGTAGAAAATGTTGTCAATCATGACAGGTGCTGTGATAGAGGCCAATGGGAACTGTAACACATATTCCATCGATTCGTCCACTGAGTCGACGCGCAACTGCTCCTGATGGTTCAGGAATCCTTTGCAGGTGCCCAACAGCACATAATCTACGTCTGGCTTGATCTCCTGCACAAACGAACCGTCACCTTTCACGCTGAGCTTCAGATTCGTACCATCGTTGCCAATCAGGTACACCTGTGCCTGTGGCAACTCGTAACCTTCTGCCTCATAGACCCAGCCCTTGATGGTTTGTATGATTTCGGGCTTCTCAAACGAGAAGATATGGTCCCAACCCTTGCCGTCGCCACGATTCGACGAGAAGAACCCTTTGTTGTTCATCCCTTCAAAGGTCATGCCGAAGTCGTCGCCTTGTGAATTCAAAGGATATCCTGGATGCTCAATGATGTAGAGTTGAGAGTTTTTCGAGATATTGTCATGGGTCTCGATAGGTTTGGCAATATAGATGTCCAGACCACCCATGCCCTCATGTCCATTACTCGAGAAGTAAAGGTCACCATTGGGACGGAATGTGGGAAACATCTCGTCGCCAGCTGTGTTGATAGGGGCTCCAAGGTTTTCTACACCACCCAAACCGCTACTGGTCAGTCGTACGCGCCAGATGTCATAGCCGCCTTTGCCGCCAGGCATGTTACTTGTGAAGTAGAGCCATTCGCCATCAGGACTTACGGCAGGGTGGGCGTAGGCCGACAGCGTGTCACGTGTCAGCACCAGTTCAGTAGCTTTACTCCAAGCTGCATCCGAACGTTGACTGGTGGCAATATTGGCATAGCGTGGATACTGGCCGTCTGTCTTGCATTGTGTCAGGTACATGGTCCGCCCGTCAGGTGTGAACGAGCAGGCACCTTCTTCACCATCGCTGTTCAGTTCTGAGTCTATCACCTCAGGACGTTGCCATTTGCCCTTATCATCTTTTATGGAGACAAAGATATCGGCATTCTTCGTGCCTGTGATACCACTCAGTTCATCGCCCTTGGCCTGATTACGTGTCGAGGTGAAAAACAGCTGATTGCTCTCCTCGCCAACCAACATCGGTGAATATTCCGAACGTCGCGAGTTAAAGAAGTTCTCGCGTTTTACACTGTATCTTGAACCCTCCTCTTTCCATACTGGTGCTTTCTGGGCTGAGCGCAGACCTGTGCGGGCCTGTGAGATAGCATCACGAATGGTGGCGAGTTTAGGATTCTTCATCTTCTCTATACGCCTGATGGTCAATTCTAAACTGTCAATGGCTGTCTGATAGTTCTTGGCAGCTTCCTTGTACTGGCCGTTCTTCATCAACTGCTCAGCCAGATGCAGGTGTGTCAATGAGTCGGTCTGCTTATAGCGTACGGCATTGTTGTAGGCGGCAATGGCCTTTTGCGTATAGTTAATCTTGCGATAGCTCTCAGCCATCTTTAAGGCGCGCTGACCTCTCAGTGCACGCTCCTTGGCAGGCGTCTGCGAATAGGCCTTTTTATACTGTGCGGCAGCATCATAGTATTCGCCCAGGGCATAGAATTTATCCCCCTTCTTCATAGCTTGTTCAGCACCGCATCCTGTCAGGAACAATGCCAACAGCCAACAGCCAATAACCAATAGCCAATTCTTCATACCATAATCTATAACGTATCTTCCTCCCGTTTTATTGCATATTTCGCGTTTTGTATGTCATTTTTCAAAATTTTCTTGATACTCTAAACGCTTAACTCTAAACTTTTTATTACCTTTGCAGCCGAAATAATATAATAAGGTATGAAAAATTTGAAGATATGGCTGCCCGACATCTTGGCAGTGGTACTGTTTGCAGTAATCTCGTTTGCTTATTTCTTCCCTGCTGATATTGAGGGACGTATCCTGTATCGTCACGACTCGTCAGCCGGACGAGGCGCAGGACAAGAGGCTACTGAGTATCAACAGCGTACTGGTGAACGTACGCGCTGGACCAATGCACTGTTTGGTGGTATGCCTAACTATCAGTTGGCACCTTCGTATAAAAGCACGACGACATTGCAGCAGGTCGAAAAGGCCTATCATCTGTGGTTGCCTGAGAATGTGTGGTATGTATTTGCATACCTGTTAGGATTCTATATCTTGCTGCGTGCTTTCGACTTCCGTCAGTATTTGGCTGCGTTGGGTGCAGTGATATGGGCGTTCTCCAGCTATTTCTTCATCATCATAGCTGCTGGACATTTGTGGAAGGTGATGGCACTGGCTTATCTGCCGCCAATGATTGGTGGCGTGGTACTGGCCTATAGGGGTAAGTATCTGTGGGGCTTAATTGTGACGGCACTCTTTGCTGCTTTGGAAATATTAGCCAACCACGTGCAGATGACCTATTACTATCTGATAGTGATACTGCTGATGGTGCTGGCTTTCGTCATCGACGGACTGCGCCAAAAGCAATATATGCACCTGCTTAAAGCCACAGGTGTATGTTTGGTGGCAGCGGTGATAGCGGTATGTCTGAACCTGTCGAACCTGTATCATACATGGGAGTATGGTGAGGAGTCGATGCGTGGCAAGAGTGAATTGGTGAAAGCGAATAGCGAAAACCAGACGTCAAGTGGACTGGACCGCGACTATATTACCCAATGGAGCTATGGTATCGACGAGACGTGGACACTGCTGGTGCCTAACACGAAGGGTGGCGCCTCAGTACCTTTGGCTGAGAATAAAGAGGCTATGAAGAAGGCTGATCCGAACTATATGGGCATCTATCAGCAGTTGGGACAGTACTGGGGCAACCAGCCTATGACGGCTGGTCCTGTGTATGTGGGTGCCTTTGTGCTGATGCTGTTTGTGTTGGGCTTGTTCATCGTCAAAGGACCGTTGAAGTGGGCGCTTTTGGTGGCAACCATCCTCTCTATCCTGCTGTCGTGGGGTCGTAACTTCATGCCGTTCACGGATTTCTTCATCGACAATGTACCCATGTACGCCAAGTTCCGTACTGTGGCTTCTATATTGGTGGTAGCCGAGTTCACCATTCCCTTGCTGGGCATGTTGGCTCTGAAGCAGCTGTTTGATGAGCCGGAAAAGATGAAACCAAGAATGAAGTTTGTCGGTATTTCATTCCTGTTGACGGGTGGCGTAGCCCTGCTGTTCTCGCTGATGCCGAAGCTGTTCTTCTCTGACTTTGTCAGCCAGAGCGAGATGCAGGCTATGAGTCAGATTCCTGCCGACCAACTGATGCCGCTGCTGAACAACCTGACGGAAGTACGTATGTCGATGTTCACGTCGGATGCACTGCGTTCGTTCTACATCATTCTGGTAGGCACTGGTTTGTTGTTGTCTGTCATGATGGGTAAGTTGAAGAAGGAGTATGGCATAGGCATTATTTTGGTACTGTGTCTGGTAGATATGTGGACGGTAAACAAGCGCTATCTGAATGACGCAATGTTTGTGCCGAAGAGCGTGCGTGAGGCTCCTATGCAGAAGTCAGAGGCCATTGACCACATTTTGCAGGACAAGTCGCTGGACTATCGCGTACTGAACCTGTCGACATCGACATTCAACGAGAACGAGACCTCTTTCTATCTGAAGAGCATTGGTGGTTATCATCCTGCCAAACTGCGTCGCTATCAGGAATTGATCGATGCACATATCCAGCCTGAGATGCAACACCTGTATGGTGCGCTGAGTAAGGCTGCAGGCGATATGACGCAGGTCAATGGCGACTCCATATTCCCTGTACTCAATATGCTGAACACGAAGTATTTCATTCTGCCCCTGCAGGGCGGACGCTCAGTTCCCTTGGAGAATCCATACACCTATGGTAATGCGTGGTTCGTGGATAAGGTACACTATGTGGACAACGCCAATCAGGAACTGGAGATGACAGGAAAACTGCCGCTGCGTCACGAGGCTGTGGCTGACAAGAAGTTCCAACAGCAACTGGGCGAAGCCGTCGTTCAGGATACCAGTAGTCTGGTACGTATCACGGCCTACGAGCCCAACAAGCTGACGTATGATGTTACTTCGGGCAAGGGTGGTGTCATCGTGTTCTCAGAGATTTACTATCCAGGCTGGACGGCAACGGTGGATGGCGTAGAACAGGAACTGGGACGTGTTGACTACGTGCTGCGTGCCCTGCAGGTGAAGCCTGGTCACCATGAGGTGGTGCTGAGCTTCTTCCCCAAGACCATCGACCGCACGGAGACGGTTGCCTATGTGGCCTACGCCGTGCTGTTGCTGATCATTATCTATCTGATAGTCATGTGCGTCAAACGTCGCAAGCAAGAATCATAATGAAAAAGTTGCTTTCTTTGCCACCAAATCTGGTGGATTGCTTCCATGAGGTGACAGGCCTTCCCCGCGAAGAGTATTTCTGTTCGTGCGACCCGATAGGACATCGGTTAGGGTCGGGTGGGGGAACGACGTGGCTCCTACAGGAGGCCTGGCGTGCCGAACAGTGTGCCCAGTCGTTTAGCGACTGGGTAAACAAGGAACGCCGCATCATTCTTCATGCTGGTGGACAAAGCAAGCGCCTGCCGTCCTATGCTGTCAGTGGCAAGGTGCTGACGCCCATTCCTGTATTCCGCTGGGAGCGTGGACAGCGCCTGTCCCAGACACTGCTTGACCTGCAATTGCCACTTTACGAACGCATGATGGAACAGGCACCACGTCGTCTAACCACGATGATTGTCAGTGGCGATGTGTATATCCGTGCTGCTGAGCGTCTTGGCGACATCCCCGATGCTGATGTGGTGTGCTATGGTCTTTGGCTCGACGCCTCTATTGCCAAGAACCATGGTGTCTTTGTCAGCGACCGCCGTACACCCACTGTCTTGAAGCAGATGTTGCAGAAACCGTCCCCCGAGCGTCTCTCTGACCTCTTGAAGGACCATTTCTACCTCACCGATATTGGTATTTGGATGCTTAGCGACCGTGCCGTGCGCCTCCTTGCCGAGCGCAGCACTGTGCCCACCGTCCCTTCCCTCGTACGCAGCGATTTTATCGCTGCCCCCTCCGCCCCTTCCCTCGTACGCAGCGATTTTATCGCTGCCCCCTCCGCCCCCGTTCCCGCAGCGTCAGCTGCGGGTCTCAAAGAGTACGACCTCTACTCCGAATTCGGCTGCGCCCTTGGCACCAACCCTACCATCGATGACCCCGAACTCCGCGAGCTCTCCGTGGCTATTGTGCCCCTTCCTGGCGGCGAATTCTACCATTTCGGCACCTCACGCGAGATGATATCCTCGACGTTGGCTATCCAGAATATCGTCAACGACCAGCGCGACATCATGCATAACGACCGTAAACCGCACCCCAGCATCTTTACGCAGAATGCTATCGTGCACTACAAGTTTACGGATCAGAACTACAATATTTGGGTGGAGAACAGCTTTGTGGGTCCGCGCTGGAAACTGACACACGACAATGTCATTACTGGTGTGCCCGAGAACGACTGGGACATCACCCTCGAGCCTGGTGAGTGTATCGACGTCGTACCTGTTGGCGAAAGCGACTATGAGGTGCGCCGTTACCGCATCGATGAGGCAGTGAATAGCAATGAACTGGCCGAGCGCGCCAATCTGCGCCGGCTCTTTGCTCAGCGTCGGGCCTTCCGTGCTCAGAACTGGCCGGCACTGGCCAAGAATTGGCAGCATTCGGTATTCTATCAGCTCGACCTCGACGATGCAGCTCGCGAATTCCGTGAGATGCAGATTCCTATGCCTGAGCCCGTAGCACCAGATGCTCCTTTGATGACGCGCATCCACGATGCCATGTTCCGTGGCGATAGCAATGGCGCCTTTGCCTTGCTACGCGAAGGCGTTCTATCCACGTTGTCTGCATCGTCCTCTCCTTCCCTCGTATGCAGCAATTCTGTCGCCGCTTGTCCCCCTTCCCTCGTACGCAGCGATTCTGTCGCCTCTTGTCCCCCTTCCCTCGTACGCAGCGATTCCATCGCTGCCTCCTCTCCCAATCTCTCCGTCTTCCCCGACCAAATCGTCTGGAGCCGTTCTCCCGTGCGTATCGACTTGGCAGGCGGTTGGACGGACACACCGCCATATTGCTTAATGGAAGGTGGCTCTGTGGTGAACATTGCCATCGAACTGAACGGACAACCACCGTTGCAAACCTACGTCAAGCCCTGCCGCGACCTGCATATTGTGTTGCGTAGCATCGACTTAGGCGCAGTCGAGGTCATCGAAACCTTCGAACAACTGGCAGCATATAATAAGGTAGGCTCGCCCTTCTCTATTCCTAAGGCCGCTTTGGCATTGGCTGGATTCCTGCCGGCCTTCTGTGCAGAGAATTACAAGACACTGCACGACCAATTGGAAGCCTTTGGCAGTGGCATCGAACTGACGCTACTATCAGCCATTCCCGCAGGTAGCGGATTGGGTACTTCCAGCATCCTCGCATCGACCGTCCTGGGTGCGGTTAGCGATTTCTGCTCACTGGCATGGGACAAGAACGAGATTGGACGCAGAACGTTGGTACTCGAGCAGCTGCTGACTACTGGTGGTGGTTGGCAGGACCAGTTTGGTGGCGTATTAGGTGGCGTCAAACTCTTGCAGACGCAACGTGGCTTCGACCAGAATCCGTTGGTACGATGGTTGCCAGACAGCCTGTTTACCCAACCGGAATATGCGCAGTGCCACCTGCTCTATTATACGGGCATCACGCGGACAGCCAAGACGATTTTGGCAGAAATCGTCCGCCGCATGTTCCTCAATCATGGTGGAGAAATCCGGCAGTTACGTGCCATGAAGGCACATGCCATCGATATGTACGAGGCCATCCAGCGTCAGGATTATGCAACCTATGGACAGCTGGTGCGTAAGACGTGGCAACAGAACCAGCTCATCGATAGTGGTACCAATCCTGATAGTGTGCGTCGTATCACCGACCTGATCGACGATCTCTGCTTAGGTTATAAGTTACCTGGTGCCGGTGGTGGCGGCTACTTGTATATGGTGGCTAAAGACCCCGATGCTGCTGCGCGAATTAAGCAAATCATCAATCAGGCGCAGCCCAATCCCAATGCCCGCTTCGTTGATATGACGCTGTCGAAGACTGGTCTGCAAATCAGTAGAAGTTGATGGAATTCCGCACAATTGTTGATATACCGAAGCCAGACTTCAGAATAGAGCCCTGTGAGGAAATGTTTTTCGTAGGGTCTTGCTTTGCCGATGCTATTGGTCAACGCTTTAAGGAAGAAGGTTTCCCTGTTACCATCAATCCCTATGGCACGATGTACAATCCTGCATCCATTCTCCATACTATCAAAAAGTATGAGGGGCAGCCTCATACCGCATTCATTACGCTTGGCACCAACCACGTCTATAGATTGAAGGAAACAGGCGAAATCGTTGACAACTGCGAAAAACGCCCTGCCGCCCTCTTCCAGGAGGAGAAACTCACCGTCGACCAGTGTGCCGACTACCTCCGGCAGGCCATCACCCTCCTTCGTCAGGTGAACCCTGATGTGCATATCGTCCTGACCGTCAGCCCCATCCGCTATCGCAAATATGGCTATCATGCCTCCCAGCTTTCGAAGGCCACCCTTCTCCTCGCCGTAAATACTGTGGTCAGCGGTTTTGCCGCTGACAATGTCGCTTATTTCCCCTCCTACGAAATCGTGCTTGACGAGCTTCGCGACTATCGTTTCTATGCCTCCGACATGCTGCACCCCTCCGAACAGGCTGTCGATTACATCTGGGAACGCTTGGTTGACACGTACTTCTCCCCTGAGGCCAAAGCCTATCTTGAGGAATGGCGCCCTTTGAAATTGGCTCTGGCTCACAAACCCTTCAACCCCGATGCCCCGGAGTATCAGGCTTTCATGGATAAAACATTGTTAAAAGTTGAGGAGATACGAAAAAAATATAGTACCTTTCACCCTCGGTGAAACTAGGCTGCATCTCGAAAATGAAAATAAATCATGATTTATTTTGCATTTTACTCGATTTGCACTACCTTTGCACTATGAATTACAACATTGAGAAAATTACGACGCTCATAGGAGCGCGACGTATCGGCAATGCCGATGCACAGATAGGGTGGCTGCTCACTGACAGTCGCTCCCTTTGTTTCCCTGAGGAAACGCTGTTCTTTGCTCTGAAAACCCAGCGTAACGACGGTCACCGCTATATTGCCGACCTCTACCGTCGTGGCGTCCGCAACTTCGTGGTCACCACTGTGCCCGCTGCTCCTTCCCTCGTACGCAGCGATTCTATCGCTGCCTCCGCTGCCACTACTCCCGCAGAGTTATCTGCGGGCCTATACCCCGATGCCAACTTCCTCGTTGTGCCTTCGCCGTTGGCTGCCCTGCAGCGCTTGGCCGAGCGTCATCGTGATGAGTTCAACATACCTATTGTCGGTATTACGGGCTCAAATGGTAAGACGATGGTCAAGGAGTGGCTCAACCAGCTGCTCTCGCCCCAATTCTCTGTGACGCGTTCACCTAAGAGCTTCAACTCGCAGATAGGCGTACCCCTCTCGGTATGGCTCCTCAACGAACAGACGGAGATTGGCTTGTTTGAGGCGGGTATCAGCGAGATGGGCGAGATGGAGGCCTTGTGCGACATTATCCAACCTACTATCGGTGTGCTGACCTCACTGGGTGCTGCCCACCAGGAGAACTTCCGTTCACTTGAAGAGAAATGTATGGAGAAGATGCGTCTCTTCGACGGTGCCAAGGTTCTTGCCTACAACAGTGACGACGACATTGTCTCGCGTTGCATCCGTCGCAGTGGTTTCAAAGGCGAGAAGATAGGGTGGAGTAGGGAGAATATCTCAGCCCCGCTGTATATCGAAGCAGCTACTACCACCCATTCCCCATTGCCTTCTCTCCAAGTGACTTATATATATAAAGGTACGCGCGGACAGTATTCGCTGCCTTTCTTCGACGAGGCCTCCCTGCAGTGTTCCTTTGCCTGCGCTGCCGTTGCCTTGTACTTAGGCGTCACCCCCGACCAGTTGGCAGAACGCATGTCCCAGCTGGAACCAGTGGCCATGCGTTTGGAGGTCAAGGAAGGTCAGCATGGTTGTACCCTTATCAACGACTCGTACAACAGTGACATCAACTCCCTCGACATAGCCCTCGACTTCATGTCGCGCCGTGTCTCTGCCACCACTCCCAACGTGTCAATGGCAGGTCTCACCCTCATCCTTAGCGACATCTTCCAGAGCGGCATGTCTGATGCCGACCTCTATGCCGAGGTCAACGCCCTCTGCATGAAGCGCGGCGTCAGCCGCATCATTGGCATAGGTCCCCGCATCACTGCCAGTGCCGCCCTCTTCCTCGTAGGCGAAAAATCTTTTTTCGCCACCACCGACGACTTCCTTCACAGCGAATTGTTCCGCTCGCTCCACAACGAGGTCATCCTCATCAAGGGTGCGCGTCCCTTTGGCTTTGACCGTATCACCGAACAACTGGAGCAGAAGGTGCATGAGACCATCCTCGAAGTCAACCTCAATGCCGTAGTCGATAACCTCAACTATTACCGTTCATTCTTGAAGCCAGAGACCAAACTGGTATGCATGGTTAAGGCCGATGCCTATGGTGCTGGTGCTGTCGAGGTCGCCAAGACGCTGCAGGAACACCGTGTCGACTACCTCGCTGTGGCCGTCGCCGATGAGGGTGTCACCCTGCGCCACAACGGCATCACGCAGAACATCATGATCATGAACCCTGAGATGACGGCCTTCAAGACCATGTTCGACTACGACCTGGAACCAGAGGTGTATTCCTTCCGACTGATGGATGCTCTCATCCATGCCGCTGAACAGCAGGGTATTACGGGCTGGCCCGTACATATCAAACTGGATACGGGTATGCACCGTCTGGGCTTCGACCCTGAGAAGGACATCGACGAGGTCATCCGTCGCCTCCGCAGTCAGAACGCCATCATTCCGCGTTCCGTCTTCTCGCATTTCGTAGGTTCCGACAGCGACGATTTCGATAACTTCTCAACCATGCAGTTCCAGAAGTTCGACGTCGCCAGCAAAAAACTGCAGGCAGCCTTCAGTCATAAGATTCTGCGCCACATGGATAACAGCGCCGCCATCCAGCACTTCCCCGAGCGTCAGCTCGATATGTGCCGCCTTGGCCTCGGTCTTTATGGCTACGATCCCCGCTCTGCCGGTCCTGTGCCTGTGGCTGGCGGTTTTCCCGCCGCCTTCCCTGCCACTACTCCCGCCGCGTCAGCTGCGGGTCTAAAGCCCGTCTCCACCCTTAAAACGACGATTCTTCAGCTGCGCCGCGTCCCCAAGGACGAAACGGTGGGCTACAGCCGCAAGGGCGTCCTTACGCGCGACAGCCTAATTGCCGCCATCCCTATTGGCTATGCCGACGGCTTGAACCGCCATCTGGGTCGTGGTGCTGGCTACTGCTTGGTTAATGGCCAGAAAGCACCCTACGTGGGCAACATCTGCATGGATGTAGCGATGATTGACGTGACCGACATCCCCAACGTCCATGAGGGCGACACGGTTGAAATCTTTGGCGAGCATCTGCCGGCCTCGGTTCTTAGCGACGTGCTCCAGACCATTCCCTACGAAGTGCTTACCAGTGTCTCCTCCCGTGTCAAGAAGGTCTATTTCCAAGACTAATTGTGGTCGATAGTTTTGCCATCGACACAACGAATGAAAACGTTTTAGTAAGAAAAAACAGCGAAACAAGTTGCGTTTCGCTGTTTTTTTATTATCTTTGCAGCGCATTACGCTAAAACGAACAAGAAATATCGATATTTAAAAACAAATGGAACAAGTCTTTAGTTACATCATCAGCTTGGGTGCATCGGTCATGATGCCCATCCTGTTTACTATCATTGGCCTTTGCATTGGCCTCAAATTCGGTCGTTCCCTCAAGTCGGGCCTCTATGTGGGCGTCGGTTTCGTGGGCTTGGGCATTGTTACCGCTCTGCTGACTACCAATTTCGGTGGTCCGCTGTCTGAGATTTCCCAGCTCTATGACCTCCAGCTCAAGGTCTTCGACATGGGATGGCCCGCAGCAGCCGCAGTGGCCTACAATACGGCTGTCGGTGCCCTCATCATCCCCATCTGCCTGGGTGTCAACTTCCTGTTGCTCATCACGGGCTGCACGCGCACCGTCAATATCGACCTGTGGAACTACTGGCACTTCGCCTTCATCGGTGCCGTGGCCTATTTTGTTATGGACCAGTCGCTGGCTTGGGGCTATTTTGCCGCTATCGTGTGCTACATTATCACGCTGGTTATGGCCGACCTCACTGCCGACAAGTTCCAGGAGTACTATCCTGAATGGCAGGGCATCAGCATTCCCCAGCCTTTCTGTCAGAGTTTTGTGCCTTTTGCCCTCATCATTGGCAAGGCACTCGATATGATTCCTGGTTTCGATAAGCTGAACATCGATGCCGAGGGCATGAAGAAGAAGTTCGGTGTCATGGGCGAACCGCTCATTCTGGGTGTCATCGTCGGTGCACTGATTGGCGCTTTGGCCCAGCTCGACATCAAGAAGGTACTGTTCTTAGGCGTTACGATGGGTGCCGTCATGGAACTCATCCCCCGCATCACCAGCCTCTTCATCGAAGGTCTGAAGCCCATCGCTGAGAAAACACAGGAGGTGGTCAAGCGTAAGTTCAACGGCAAGAAGATATATATAGGTATGTCACCAGCTGTCGTTATCGGTCATCCCACCACGCTCGTCGTCTCACTGTTGCTCATCCCCGTAGCCCTCGGCCTCGCCGTTGTGCTGCCTGGCAACCAGTTCCTGCCGCTTGCCTCGTTGGCTGGTATGTTCTACCTTTTCCCCGTGGTGCTGCCGTTTACCAAGGGTAACGTGGTCAAGACCTTCATCATCGGTCTTGTAGCCCTTGCCGTTGGCCTCTATTTCGTGACCGATATGGCCTCCGCCTTCACGCAGGCTGCCCATACCGTCTTCGAACAGACGGGCGACAAGGCTGCCGACATCCCAGCAGGCTTCGAGGGTGGTGCCCTCGACTTTGCTTCGTCCCTCTTTGGCTGGGTCATCTACAAGTGCGTAGCCTATCTGCAGTGGATTGGGGCTGGCATTCTGACGCTCATCACCATTGGTATGGTGGTGTGGAACCGCATGCGTATCGCTCGCGAAAACAAAAATGCTCAGAACTAAGAAACGAATGAGGTTTATTTTAGAAACGAATATGGATAATGTGAATAATTTAATCCACGAATTTGAATAATAATATTTATTCGTTAAGATTTTATTGGATTCGTGCGTATTCGTTTCCCAAAAAGAAAACAAAGATTTGATTAATTTTCCAACGAATATATAATGACTAAGCAAGAGTATAGAGACATGTATGATGTAGTTGGGGCTGCGATGGAAGTCTACAATACATTAGGTCGTGGTATGGCCGAGGCTATATATCAGGAAGCTCTTGCTGTTGAGATGAAGAAGCGTAGCATGAACTTTGAGCGTGAGAAAGAACTTCGTCTCCATTATAAAGATGTGTTGCTGGACAAGACCTACTTTGCAGATTTCTATTATAAGGACATTATTATCGAATTAAAATCTGTCGATGAAATAATTTCAGACCATCGTGCTCAGTTATTCAATTATATGCGAATAACAAAACAATGCAGGGGTATACTCTTTAACTTTGGTGAAATTGGCCTCTATACGGAACGTTATCTCTATCTTCCAGATTCTGATGATTTCGTCCTTCTGAACCAAGACAATTACAGAGATTATATTGATGTGTAAATAAGTACAAAGATATTATTATTCATATTCGTGGATTAAATTATTCATATTATTCACATTCGTTTCCTTTAATACAAGAATATTAATTTCAAAAACAAAGTATATGAAAAAGATTATTTTAAGTTTATTGTTTATGGGAGCAATGACCAATGGCTTCGGCCAGCAGAGAGTGAACTTCCAGACGGCTTGTCACCCTGAGGACGTGAAGCACTACGACACAAAGACGCTGCGCGAGCGCTTCGTCATGGAGAAGGTGATGGTAGCCGACGAGATCAATCTCACCTATTCGCACTACGACCGCTTTATCTTCGGTGGCGCTATGCCTGTCTACAAGACCTTGAAGCTCGAGAACTTCCGCGACCTCGGTCTCGACGTCGATCCTGGCATCAAGGACAAGTATTTCCTCTACAACCGTGAGTTGGGTGTTGTCAACTGCGGTCAGGGCGACGGTGTGGTCATCGTCGACGGCAAGGAGTATGCCCTTGCTCCCAAGGAGGCCCTTTACATTGGTCGTGGCCATGTCGACAAGAACAAGGACGTCAACAAGGAGGTGCTGTTCCGCTCGAAGGATGCCTCAAAGCCTGCCAAGTTCTACCTGAACTCAGCTACGGCTCACAAGCATTACAAGACCCAGTGGATTACCCTTGATGGTCGTAAGGGCTCACTGAAGGCTGCCGTTTGGGGTCCCGTGGGCTCTCTTGAGGAGTGTAACAACCGCACCGTCTACAAGCTCATCGTCAACGACGTGCTTGAGGAAGGCCCCTGCCAGCTCCAGCTCGGTCTGACGCAGCTCAATCCTGGTGCTGCCTGGAACACCATGCCTCCCCACCTCCACGGTCGTCGCATCGAGGCTTACTATTACTTCAACCTGCCTCAGGACCAGACCATTGCCCATATCATGGGTCAGCCTGATGAGAGCCGCGTCGTGTGGCTCCACAACGAGCAGGCCATCATGTCGCCCGAGTGGTCTATCCACGCTGCTGCCGGCACCTACTACTACACCTTCATCTGGGGTATGGCTGGCGAAAACCTGTATTATAATGACAAGGACAACATTCCCGTCATCGATATCAAGTAAATGAATGTATGGTTCTAAGAAACAAATACGCTTTTTTTATAAGGAAACGAATACGCACGAATACAATATAATATTAACGAATAATTATTATTCATATTCTTCGACCTAAAGGTGCGAAGTGTGGCGTTGCATTCGTGAACAGAATTATTCACATTATTCACATTCGTTTCCTAAAAAAATAACATTTGTTTCTAAGTAAAACAGTATATAATTAAGATTAATTTCAAATATGAGCGCAGTTCAAACAACAAAGATGTCCAATTTCCGTTGGGTCATCTGTGCGTTGCTCTTCTTGGCAACCACCATTAACTACATGGACCGTCAGGTCCTGTCACTAACCTGGAAGGACTTTATTGCTCCTGAATTCCACTGGACCGATGGCGACTACGGTACCATTACCGGTATGTTCTCGCTGTTCTATGCCATTGCTAACCTCTTCGCTGGTAAGTTCATCGACTGGATGGGTACCAAGAAGGGTTACCTTATCGCCATCTTCGTATGGTCGCTGGGTGCCGTGCTGCATGCAGGCTGCGGCTGGGTGGCTATGACGATTGAGGGCTATGACTCCATCGAGGCGCTGCGTCTGGTACAGGCTGGCAGCGATGCTGCTGTGGCCATTGCCACCATTTCGGTATGGCTCTTCCTCTCGTGCCGTCTGATTCTGGCTGTCGGTGAGGCTGGTAACTTCCCTGCTGCCATCAAGGCCACTGCCGAGTATTTCCCCAAGAAGGACCGTGCCTTCTCTACCTCTATCTTCAATAGCGGTGCCTCTGTGGGTGCGCTGGCAGCTCCTGCCACTATTCCCCTCTTGGCTCGTGCTTGGGGTTGGGAGATGGCTTTCATCATCATTGGTGCCTTAGGTTTCATCTGGATGGGTCTGTGGACGTGGCTCTACGACAAACCCGCTAAGAATCCGCGTGTCAATCAGGCCGAGCTCAACTACATCGAGCAGGACAACGATATTGCCGAGATGCAGAACCGCCAAGAGGCCAAGGAAGAGAAGACCATCAAGATGCTTTCTTTCTCGTGGGCATATTTCATCTTCGGTATTGCCCTTATCATTTTGGCAGTGTTCACCAATCCCATTCCGCTGTTCTCGCCGTTTTTCTGGATTGGCATTCTGTTGCTCAATCTGCCGTACCTCCACTATTATAAGTTCAAGCAGACCTGGTCGTTTGTAGTCGGCAAACTGATGACCGACGGCGTGTGGTGGTTCTTCCTGTTCTGGGCACCGGCATACTTCAGCGACCAGTACGGCTACACCTCCGACTCAGGCATGGGTATTGCTCTTATCTTCACGCTCTATGCCATTGTCACCGTGCTCTCCATCGGTGGTGGCTACCTGCCCACATATCTGGTCGAAAAGAAGGGCATGAACCCCTACGCCGGCCGCATGCGTGCCATGTTTATCTTCGCCTGCTTCCCCGTGTTGGGACTCTTCGCCCAGCCTCTCGGTGCCTATAGTGCATGGTGGCCAGCCATCTTGATTGGTCTGCTGGGTGCCGGACACCAGGCTTGGTCGGCCAACCTGTTCTCCACCATTGGCGACATGTTCCCCAAGTCCACCATTGCTACTATCACAGGTCTGGGCACCATGGCCGGCGGTATAGGCTCTATGTCCATCAACCTCGGCTCTGGCCGCTTCTTCGATTGGGCAGCCGCTCAGGGCAGTGCCTTCCAGTTCTTTGGCTTCGAAGGTAAGCCCGCTGCCTACATGGTCGTGTTCTGCATCTGCGCCGTGGCCTACCTCATTGGCTGGTGCATCATGAAAGCCCTTGTACCTAAGTACAAGCCCATCGAACTCGAGGATTAATCCTTCTTAGTATTAAACTCTTTACCTCGGCGACCACTCATCTGGTTTTGCCGAGGTACTTTTTTTGCATGCTTACAAAATAATAGCATCGTTTTGTTTCTCGTTCGAAAAAAAATGATTATCTTTGCACCATATTGATCTTAAAGCGAGAAAACTATAAAGAATAATGAATACTAACAATATGAAAAGACGATTATTTTTGTGTTTGGCGCTCATAGGCGCGTTTGCCATAGGCAAGGCAGTGACGCTTAGCGATGGTGATACACCAACAGCGTCTGCAGACTTGAATTTGGTAGTGTGGCATAAAGACGGCTCAAAGGTGTTGTTTAAATTATCGGAGCAGCCGAAGGTAACCTATGGTGACAGTCTGGTTACCATTCAGGCTGGCGAGACGGTAGAGTATGCGTTTCAGGCTATTCGGAAGATGACTTTCGAGGCCGAGGAAGTGGTAGGTATCAAGGATTTGAAGGCTCCTGCGGAGTTACCCTTTGCCAGTGACGGACAGACTGTGACCTTTCTGCCTGCCAACAGCGCCCTTCATGTCAGAGTGTTCTCGCTGAATGGTCTGGTCATGAAGGATTTTGTGGTTGCTCAGGGTAAGCGTTCGCAGTTCTCGTTCCATTCGTTACCTGCTGGTGTGTATCTGATGAATGTCAATGGTATAACCTATAAAATCAAGACAAAATGAGAAAGTTACTATTTATATTATCGCTTATAGGCGGACTATTGTCAGTTCCCACTAATCTGATGGCTGATGAGGGTCAAAAGAAGAGTATCCGCTTGTTTCTGAATACGGGCGAACTGCTGGATTTCGATGCTGATGTGATAGACAGCATCACTTTCTCATCAAATGCCCAGACCATTTGGTATGATGACACTTGTCGTACTGTTGCCATTGAGGCTATCGACAGCATCTGGTATATGACACCCTCGCTGAAGCTGACCACCAAGAGCCTGGATTTCGGCAAGGTGGCTGTGGGGAATGCGAGGTCCACTCATATGACCATTACAAATACTGGCGATTTCGAAGAGACATATTCTTTGTTCGCAGATGGTGTTTTTAAAGCAGCTAATTCTGGCCATGATTTCCGTATCGCTTCAGGAGAGTCGCAAGACATGCAAGTAGACTTTGTGCCAAGAGATCCTATCAGTTATAATGGGCATCTGTTATTGTCTTCAAGTGCTGTTTCAGAGGGGCTTTTCAGCCTATCTATGCGAGGAGAAGGCGTAGCGGCAGACAGCTTGGAGGAAATATCCGTCATTCCTCCTGCTGAGGTAGATATTGCAATCGTAATGCCTGATAGCTTGTCTCCGGCATTGCTGACAGGCTTCAAGATTGTTAATGGCTATGGTGAGTTCCCTATCTCAACAGAGGCGGCTGCCAAAGCATATAGTATTCGTAGAGCGTCTAGTAACGGAATGGGTAACTACACTTTTAATTCATCAGGTCTTGTATCTCGTTCTGGCTTACAGGCACATTTCCTGGTTGACGGATTTGACAACCCATTTTTATATGGAGTATCACTTTCTGACGGAAAAGTTGAAATGTCATTTGAACAAACGGCTATTTCACTTGTGATGCTTTCGCCATTGCTTATAACTTGCAATGAGGCAGAATATCGCAATGCTGTCAATATCATTAAGAGCCTAACATCGTTTAAGAACCTAGTAGGAGAGGTGGCAAGGGCTTACTATATAGGACTACAGAACCATAGAACACCTGACTATTCAGTGCTGAGTGTCGACAAGGTGATTTCAGAGCTATACCAGAAGCATTATGACAACTCTATTGAAAAACTTTCTGGTGCGTCTATTATTGATTTGTATAGAACGCCGGAAAAAGTTCAATTCCGTATAAAGAATAGCTACAAGCGTTCACTCCACATATATACCAGTAAGGTTAAGATGAGCGACAACAATTTAGTCGTTTCTGAACAAAAAGAGAACTCAATGACGCTTACTGACCTCTGCGATCAGATGTTGTCATATCTCATTGGTGGAGTTGATGAGGCCCAAGATAAAATGGGAATGGTTTTCGATGAGGAAGACCTCGAATTCATCAACGACTTGAAGGACATGATTGCAGAAACGGAAAAGCAATTTATGGAGAAAATATTCCATGGAGCGAGTGACCACCTCTGTCTGCCCATTATACTGGAGGCAGGACATGCTGACTATATGAAAATTGTTGGAGACGCATGGGATGTTTACTTCCATGACCTTGATACTTCTATTTTTGAGGTAGAGACGGGGACTATAAATGCCGATGTGAGAGATTTCGACAAGGTGTACGTCGATGTTTACGGAATGGGTCTCCATAGCCTTGACAAACCGTTCTCCGATTACAGTGGAATAGAACAGATGCGAATTGTCTATGCATTGATATATGGTGCCTATTACGATATCATGAAGCCTATGCTGAACTTTAAGAAAGCTTGGAATGAATCGGTTGCAGCCGCAGGTAGCTACGAGAATAAGTACGATTTCCGTTATGGCGCACGGAAATATCCTGAATTGGCACTTGTTACAAAGTTGGTCAATGACTTCACAAAAACTGTTAAGAAGGAGGGTAAGGAAGAATACGAAAACCAGTTGCTAGAGTTAGGAGAGCGTTGGTATAAAAAGGATTACAAGGGTATTGCCAAGCAATTGGCTACCTTTATGTGGGATTGTCTGAAAAAGGCTATCAACGAGAATCCTGACGAGGACAAGCGCACCTATACGAACCTTATTTATAATATTTATAAGAAATGGACCGGAACGACAGCAACTTCTGCAGAACTCAGAAGGGATGTCAAGGAGTTCATGAACAACGTTCGCTATTTGCGTGACATGAATTTTATAGGTAAGGTGATAAGTACGACAGAAGCCGCATTGGATGCTGCAGGCGCCGTAGATGCTTTACTCAGTTCGGACATTCATGAGAGGTTTATTATTGACAAGTCTGATCAGCCGTATCTCAAGGTGATATCACCTACTGCTGCATATAGCAATACAAATCAGGAAGTACACTTCGAGTGGGAACTGTTCAAGTCAAGATATTATGGTGACATGCTATTTGACATAGAACTGACAGTACAAAATCCTGACCAAAGAACTGTAACAACTGTAAAGACCGACATTGATGGGAATAGCTATAATTATGACTTGAGCAAATTTAAAGTTGGCAGCAATACATTGATGATACAGTTCAGGTTAATAGCCCATCGCGCTGACGACCCCAATGCTGTAATCGCAACAACTGATAATTTGCCTTTGGTCGTATTTACCAAGGAGAATGCTCCCGAATTTGTCGATCTCGGACTTCCATCCGGTACTCAATGGGCTGTATGCAATGTGGGAGCAACCCAAGCAGATGCCTACGGCGACTACTATGCATGGGGAGAGATTAGCCCCAAGACTACATTCTCATGGAAAAATTATAAGTATAGTGGGAATACTTCTAACTCGCTCACCAAATATAATACGAAGAGCAGCTATGGGAAAACTGATGGTCTTATCGAATTACAAGGAGCAGACGATCCTATAAGGTTAAAATATGGATACTATTATAGCATTCCTACTGCTTGGGAATGGGGCGAACTTATCACCCAGTGCACATGGCGCCGGCACGGTAATGGTGTTGTGGGGCGTGGACCAAATGGGAATATAATATATCTTCCTAGAGCAGGCTATTGTAGCGGTTACCATATCTACGACCAAGAGTCGGCATGCTACTATTGGTCATCAACGCTCGATGAGCAATGCCCTGATGATGCTTGGTATTTCTATGTCGGTGATTCCGATATAAATATAAGTGGTTATTACCGCTATCAAGGCCGTAGTTTACGACCTATCCTGCGAAAGGAAGCAGAATGGGAGCATAATCCCAGACGTTCGGCTGACAAGAAAAAAGTTAAGGAAATTGTTAAGCATGAAAACGGATTAATTATCGGTATTACCAAAAATCCGGCTGGTATTAATGAATAGAAACAAAAAAGAATAAAGAACAATTAAAACAATATCATTATGAAAAGAATTCTTTCAATCGTTGTTGCTTTCGTAGCAACCATCACAGTAGGGGCTCAGAACATTGCCGTTGTAAATTCAAGTAACAAAACCGCAATCTATCAGACGCTGGACGAGGCTATCATCAATGCCGAGGCTGGTAGCATCATCTACATCCCAGGAGGAGGATATGCTGTGACAGACAATGCAAAGATTGACAAGCAACTTACCATTATGGGCGTCAGCCATCGTGGCGATACGGATAATGTGGATGGTGCTACCATCATTTCGGGTAATCTCAATTTTATTGCTGGTTCTTCACATAGTGCAGTCATTGGAGTCTATGTCTCTGGCAATGTCAATGTGACGGATTCTGTGGCTAATTTTACCATGCGTTATTGCAATGTCAATTCCATGCAGGTTAAGAGTAGCAAATCAGGCGGTATGATTATTAATCAGTGCTATATTAGGAATAATAGTAACTATGGAAACTGTAACGTACATATTGAAAATTGTATTTTCCATTCAGCATGGAGTATAAATGGTGGAGTCGTAAATCACAATATAATAACTTCTTATAAAGATACTGGATACGTCGGCCCAGGAACATTAAATGGTCTCAATTCAACAACAATTACTAATAATTGTCTTCTTAATCCTGGTTCAGGAATTCTTTCTAGCAGTAATAATTGTATCATTTCACATAACTGTGTAGGTACAAAAGAATGGGGCGATAACCCCATAGTATTAGGAGAAGGGCAGAAATGGGAGGAAGTATTTGAAAACTATAATTCTAAGAATGCCATTAGTATTGTATCTAAATATAAACTATCAACAAAATGGGGCAAAGGTGTGGCTCTTGACGGAACAGATATTGGTATTTATGGAGGCTCTGGCTTTAGCGATGAGGCTTTGGCTCCCATTCCCCGTATCGTTTCGAAGAAGGTGGCTGAACAGACCGACGGCTCTGGCAAGCTGCAGATTGAGGTGACGGTAAAGGCACAGTAAAACTGAAGGTTAACAGATTAAACATCGTGATATGAAACATTACACAATGTTACCACGAGGAGTAAGCTTGCTACTTACGCTGCTCTGCGCTATGGGCATCAGTGCCCAGACGTATATGCAGTTTTGGTTTGACAGCGATAAGACTGTCAAGAAGGCAGATATTCCTGCTTCTGGTACGTTGAAAGGCAAAATAGACGTACAGCAGCTACAGCAAGGTTTTCACACCATCTATATGCGAGTCAGAACACCTGGTGCAGAGTATGAGTATAGCCCTATTACCATGTCGACATTCATCAAGTTTGCGACTGGCGAAGGTGCAAAGCTTCAGTACTGGTTTGACGATGATGCTGATAATTTCTCCACTATTGATGTGGACGCAGAATCTGGAAAGGCGCAGACGCTGATGCTCGACCTCTCGAACATCGAGCGCTTCCCATTGGGTGTCCATCAGTTGAATATGCGTGTGGCTCATAATGGCGGACGCTACAGCCCCATCTATAGTGCCTATACGCTGCGGCTACCGGCTGGCTCTGACAACTCTGTGCTGCAATACTGGTTTGACGACGACGTTGACAATTTGTCGACGATAGAAGTGAGTACCGGATTAGACGAACCTCAGCTCCTGATGCTCGACCTATCTAACATCGAACGGTTCCCGTTGGGAGTCCATCAGTTGAATATGCGCGTGGCGCAGAATGGTGTCAACTTCAGTCCTGTTTACTCCGCATACGTGTTGCGACTGCCAGCAGGTACAAGCGACTCTATGCTGGAATACTGGTTCGACGACAACTACGAGAATCATGCCACCATTGCAGTATCGACGGATAAGGACGGGATTCAGAAACTCGACCTCGACTTGTCCGACCAGTCGAAGTTTCCTTACGGACTTCATCGCTTAAATATGCGTGTGGCTTCTTTGGGTAGTCAGTTCAGTCCTGTTTATAGTGCTATTGTGATGCGACGAATAGATGGCTATTACAACACCATCGACTATTGGTTGGATGACGACTATGCCAATCGACGCCATTTGCGCACGACGGAGTTAGATGCCTCGACATCACATTTTACGTATAAACTTGACTTTTCGTCGGCAGCCCTTGGCATGCACCGCCTGCACTATCGTATTTCTGCTCCCAATTTAGACGATGGTCCCATTTATGAAGTACCTATCCTGATAACTCGTCTGTACAACAATACGCTGACGGACGTCACCATTCTTAATCAGAGCAGTTGGATGGATGATGCTGATGTGAAGTCATCTGTAGTGGCAAATCCGATGAGTATTTTGACATTAAAATATTCGCTCACTCCTAGTCTATATGCTGAAGGACAGCACGCTTTCCACATTCAGTTCCAGAACTCTGCTGGCGTATGGAGTGCCCAGAACATTACCTATTTCTACAAGGATGCTTCGGGCAAGTTGCGAGCAGGTCTTGTGACTCCTGAGGATGATATCACAGCGATTAACGAAAACGCAGGTGCAGAGCACTTCACCTGCTACTATCGGTCAGGTACGATTGTTGTCGATTGTCAATCGTCGAAATTGGCTCCAACTGGTGTTGTCGTGGTTTGTGATCTGACGGGTAGGGTTGTAGCTCGCGAGGAAGTTGACTGTAGCAACGGACTGCATGCAGAGTTAAGTGTCAATAGCACGGGTCGCCAGATGCTGATAGTCAAGGTTCTTAGTGGCGATGTGCATTATAATAAGAAACTGATTACGAAATAGGCATTCCAAGTATCAGAGTAGTGGGAAAAGCGTAGCAGTTAGCTGACTTCTCCCACTTCTTTTTTGCTACACAGCACCCTTGCTCTGACATTACCAATCGTAATCCTCTACATAGCTGTCGAAGTGGACCTCTTCCTTCCATCCGTTGGCAAGGAAGAGCTTGCGGATGTCCTCTTGTAGGGCTGGCGGAATCAGTCGCGAACCGTTACGATACTCAAAGTAGTAGGTGCGGTTGCTTAGGCTGATCACACCCTGACGGACTGCTGGCTCCAGACGTTTAGGCATGTCGCTTGTGAAGGTGTGCAGCATACCCTTGGCAAAGCGCACCTTCTGGTCGTTGCGATACATCGGACATTCAGCAGTCGCCACACCCTCGAAGTGCGGATTTACACACCTGTAGGAACTATGGCTGTTGGGCACATGCGGCCCTACCTGCCATCGCAGGCACTGGGTGCGCAACGGGCACTCATCGACATAACATACTGTGTAGCCTTCCTTGGCTTTCTCAATCAATAATTCTTTTGCTATACTCATGATTTCTTGTTTTTATAATGAATTTCATTTTTACCCTCACATACTCACATGGCACCGCTCAAAGGCCGATGTACAGATGGCTGAAGGCACGTGAGGGACATTCATTCTCCCTCACGTCACCCTCACATTTTCAGTCCATCCCCCTCACGCTGCCTTCAATGGAACGGCTTTGTAATAGGCCACATGACTATGATCCTTACGTTCAAATTCGAGACTGACGAGTGCACGTCCTAGCTCAACCTTTGCCTTCGTCGTCACAGTCACGTTAGGATACTCGTCGCGAATAATCTCCAGCATCTCTGTCGTGTTCAGCGACTTCACCTTTTCACCGTCTGCAGGCTTGCGGAAACAGGCTTTCACCATTTCTGCTATGTCTTTCTGCTGCATATAGGCCAGGTTCAGCTGCTGTATACGGGCTACCTCCTGATTGTTGAACCAATAAGGGGCCTCCAACTGGCGGATTTCATACAACACCTGAGCATACAACTGCTCGTAATCGATATCGCCAGCGTTGTCGATGAACTGACCCTTGGGAATAGTCAGACAGATGTAACGACGACTGCCCGTTGCATCCGTCAGCGGATGAGGATTGTTGGTGGTCGACACAAACGAGGCATAGCGGGGACGGTCATCCTGAGCCTTGCCGAAGATGGGTCGTCCGTTCACCTTGTTTTTAGACAAGGTCTGCTTCAGCGCTGCATGCTGACTGGGACGGATGGCCTCGAGCTCGTCGAGGTTCACCAGCAGATTGTTGGTCAGCGCCATCTCCTTATCGAACTTGTTCGACAGGTTAAGATGGTCCAGATAGTACTCGCGAAGTTGAAGGGGTAGCAACCTGCGCAGAAACGTCGTCTTGCCACACCCTTGAGCACCAATCAGCACGGGTACCACCTCATTGCCGTGCATCGTGTCGAGCTGCAACCAGTGGGCCACAGCCGAGCGTAACCATATACTAAGGTACGCCAGCTGTTCAGAACTGATGCCAGGAATGCGACTGAACAAGCGGGCCACGTGGTTCTGTCCGTCCCACTGGGGCAGGTCGTTCAGGAAAGCCAAAACGGGATTGTACATCCTTACCTCCTCAGAGTTGACATACATGGTGATGTCAGCCTTGGGGTTACACGACTCGTCCAGCCCTTCACGAAGGGCTTGGATAATGATGCTGTTCAGGGCTTCCTGCGTCAGCGGACGGTAGTCGGCTGTCAGCTCGGCTTTCGCCTTGAATTCCACCTTTCCGCTCAGTACGTTACGTCGCAGACGGTAGTTGTCGTTTAGAAACTGCTCGATGATGAGCACACTCGCTGTTTGAACATTTTGGGGCTGTTCAACTACCACTAAGGATTTTTCTTCCATAGTTTTTGTTAATCGAAGATTGTTAATAATGTTGTTATTGGCTGGTTTTTCATGGTGTTTTTCTTGTGTTATCCATGACTTTTGTTTTCCAGCTTTGCATTTTTTTGAAATGCTCTGCAAAGGTACAAAAATATTTTGCTGTTTGCAAATAATTCGGCAAAAATCCGACGATTTAACATTTCATTTTCGCTCATTGTCTTTTATCTCCTTCTATCTTCATCTATCTTCCTTTATCTACAAGTTGAGTAAGGTGAGTGACGTGCTTCAAAAATGTGAGGGAGACGTGAGGGAGAACGAATGTCCCTCACATGCCTTCAGCCCTTTATACATCGGCCTTTGAGAGGGGCCATGTGAGTATGTGAGGGACATTTTCGATTCCTTGATTTTTCGCGTCCGATTCATCGAATATTCCCAATTGCTTCATTTAAGACTTGCGTTCAGTCCGATTAATGCAAACTCCCAGTCCGAAGGCTTCGGACTCGTAGTCCGTAGGGAGCGGACTGTCAGTCCGTCGGGACGGACTAATCTCTTTTGCTGGCTATTCTCCAATGTGTTAGTGCTCGATGAGTAAATTTTCGTCGAATTATTTGGAACTTTCGAAATTATTTCTTATCTTTGCAGCATCGCTTGTTAGTCCTTAGGGGCAAAGCGGGCGGTCTTATTTTATGAGAAAGACGTTTTCGAATGTTTGTCGTTGAGGCAGGCTGAAGAAACAGACACCTACGCCTTTTTTGTATCATAAGTTAACCTAAAACAATATGTTTAACTGCCGACCTTGAGGTGTTATTGGCAAGAGGAGTTATTAGTATGGCAAAGAAATTTTTATTTGTTTTAGCTTTTTCCCTTATTCCATTGTTAGTGAATGCGGAAAGCGTGGAGATTAATGGTATTTACTACAATCTGTTTAGTGATACTAAGACAGCTGAGGTAACAAAGAACCCGAATAAATATACTGGTGAGGTTGTTATTCCTAAGATTATTGTATCTTCAGGGGTAGAATACAATGTGACATCAATCGGAGCGCAAGCTTTCGACGGTTGTAGTAATTTAACTTCAGTAACAATCCCCAACAGCGTAATTTCTATCGGGTGGTATGCATTCTCAAGTTGCTGGCGTTTAAATTCTATTACTATACCTAATAGTGTAAAAACCATTGAAGGTGCGGCTTTCTCAAGTTGTAGTGGTCTAACATCTATTTTTATTCCAAGTAGCGTGACTAGTTTTGGATGCAGGGAAGGTGGAAATGACAATCCTCATAACCCTTTCTATCTTTGTGGAAATCTGGCTTCTATAACTGTAGATGAAAATAACTCCAGATATGATTCCCGTAACAATTGTAATGCCATTATTGACAAAGAAAAACAAATATTGATTACAGGGTGTAAGAATACCATTATTCCCAATGGCGTGAAAAAGATAGGATATGCAGCTTTCCAGGGGTGCTATGACCTTAAATCCATCACCATACCAAATTCTGTAACCAGTTTTGATTATGAGTCCTTTAGTGGCTGTAGTAGTCTAACATCTTTTGAAATTCCTAATTCTGTTACCAAGATAGATGAACGTACGTTTTCGAATTGTCAAGGATTGACTTCCATTACGATACCTTCAAATGTTAAGAGTATAGGAGGAGATTTGTTTTCCAGATGTAGAAATCTAATAAGTATCATTGTTGAAGACGGCAATGCTTATTATGACTCCCGTAACAATTGCAATGCCATTATTGAAAAATCAACCAATAAATTGATTGCAGGATGTAAAACGACCACAATTCCTAATTCAGTGGCATCCATTGGATACAATTCGATGTGTGGATTTTCAGATATCACATTTATAACGATTCCTAATTCAGTGACAGAAATATGTTTTGGCGCATTCCAGTCCTGCGGACTAACTTCTATAACAATTCCGAATTCTGTGACGAATATAGGAGAATATGCATTCGCATATTGTAGTGGTCTTACTTCAATTATTTCTGAAATAGTGAATCCTTTCGAAATAAATGAGAATGTTTTTTCTGACTATTCTAAGCCAACACTGACTGTACCGAGTGGAACGAAGTCGGCCTATCAGTCCACTGCAGGGTGGAATAAGTTCTCCAATATCGAGGAAGCTGATAGTCAGGATCCCAACAATCCTAATAATGAAGATGATGACTTGGATAAGATTGCGGAAATAGTCGATTTGGGCCTTAGTGTTAAATGGGCAAGTTGGAATGTTGGAGCAGACAAGCCAGAAGGCTTAGGCAATCTGTATGCATGGGGCGAATTATCTCCTAAGACGGACTATTCGGCGTCAACTTATAAGTTTTATAATAACAGCTATACCAAATATGGCAGTGTAGACAATAAATATAGGTTGGATAGTGAAGATGATGTCGCACAGCAGAATTGGGGCGATAAATGGCGAATGCCAACTTTTGAGGAGTTGAAAGAACTAAAAGAAAAGTGTACTTTTACAGAAACGGAATTGAATGGAGTTCCTGTTACAAAAGTGACTGGTCCTAATGGAAACTTTATCTACTTTCCATATCCAGGTAACTTTACAGGTACCTATTTATATTTTAAGAACTCTATTGGTAGCTATTGGAGTAGCGATTTGGAATCGGATTCTTATGCAAAAGATTTGGATTTTGGATATAGTGAACCTTCGCTGAATGGTGATACAAGGTATCATGGGCAATCTATTCGCCCTGTATACGGCGACAACAATGATGTTCCGCATCCAAATGGTACAGTTCCTGATGTGGTGGATCTTGGCCTTACTTCTGGAACATTATGGGCAGCATGGAATATTGGTGCCTCAACTCCAGAGGAATATGGAACATATTTTGCCTGGGGAGAGACAGCTCCAAAGGGATGTTATGATTGGAGTACATATAAGTTCGGGGATGGGTCTAATTTCTCAAAATACAACTCTACTGACGGGTTGACTGAACTGGAATTAGAGGATGATGCCGCTTATGTCATTTTAGGGAAGGATTGGAGGATGCCTACTCATAAAGAGGAACTTGAACTTGTTAATGAATGTTCATGGGAGTCTGTGACTGTTAATGGTATTTCTGGCTATAAAATTACAGGCCCTAATGGTAATTCAATTTTCATGCCAAGAGGAGGTCTGTATGATGGAACAGATTATTCTTGCGATGGAACAAAACTGTCAAATGTAAATACATGTGGATGGTATTGGTCCTCTACTTTAAATGCTAAAGGAAGTGCATATGCACAAGGTCTTTGTTTCTTCCCCTCACTTCTTTCAAATGTAAGTGATAATGAAAGGTGTGATGGTCATAATATTCGGCCTGTTTATGTGGGATATTCTAATGATCCAGATCCGCAGACGGTGGTAGAGGTTACTGACGTAACGAATATGGCGAACGCCATCTATGTAGAACCATTGAGAGGAAGTGCTGGTACGGATGTGAACATTAAAGTTAAACTGAAAAATGCCAATTCTGTAACTTCTTACGGATTTGAATTGGTGCTTCCTGCAGGAGTGACTATCAGCACGAGCACGGATGGAAGCTTTGACGATGCTGTAACGATGAGCACCCGCCACAAGGGACACACGCTGACAACAAACAAACTGGCAAACAACACGTATAAGATGGGTGTAGCCTCGCTCAGTTCAAAGGCACTCACGGACAATGATGGTCTGGTATTGACCATTAAAGCCCATGTTGCAGATAACATCGCAGAGGGAGAATATGCGATAGGTGTTCAGAGTCCGCTGATTGTGAATACCGATGGTACGAAGCCCGCTGTGCAGAGTACACAGTCGAAGATTACCATTGAGGACTATACCAAGGGTGATGTGGATGGCGATGGTGTAATAGATTTGGCAGATGCCGTACTGGTGATCAATCACTATGTGGGCAAGCCTGTTGCTAAATTCAATGAAAAGGCTGCCGATGTAGATGGTGATGGTGTAATAGATTTGGCTGATGCTGTTCGCATTATCAACTTCTATGTGGGTAAGGTACAGAGTCTTGCGCCCAGTCTTGACCTTGACGGATTGGATCCTCAATAACAACAAATCGGTAATAAATTAAGAATGAATATCTAAAATCATATAGAAAATGAAAAAGAAAAATCTATTGACAGCTATTCTCCTGCTGATGGCAGGAACGGCTATGGCGCAGAACGCTTTGCAAGTAGAGGACTTAACACTGCCACAAAATGGTGGTGACATCGCAATGACCCTCACACTTGACGAGGCAGACAAGTACGTTTCGTACCAGTTTAAAATCCAGACACCAACGGGTATAGGGTATGTGGTAGATAGTGACAACGATGTGGAATGCGTCTTAGGGACAGGACATGATGCAACACATGCGGCAACGGCTCACTGGAATGCCAGCGACAAATTGCTGACTGTCGGTGTGGCTTCTATGAAGTCGGCACTGTTCAAGGGCACTACTCTCGAGTTGCAGATTCCTATGGCAGCAACTACGGCAGCTGTGGGAACAGAATTCAGTTTTACGGTAAAGGATATAGCTTTTATCGATAAAGGTGGCGTCAAATCGTATCTCAACGATGTAACTTTTAAGGCAACTATTGGTGATCCGGTTGAGCAGCGTACCATCCTGAATGAGACTTCAACCAAAGCACCTGCAGCGGCAGCAGGAGTAAATGTCCGCGTAAAGCGTACCATCAATGCCAATGAGTGGAGCACTATCTGCCTTCCGTTTGCTATGTCAGCGGCTCAGTGTAAGGCAGCTTTTGGCGATGATGTGCAGTTGGCAAACTTCACCAGTTGGTCTTCAGATGAGGATGGTGAAGGTAATATTGTAGCCATTAACGTGGGTTTTACGTCTGTAACAGCTATTGAGGCTAACCATCCTTATATTGTTAAGGTGTCGTCAGCTATTACAGATTTTACCGTAGATGGTGTAAATATTGCCCCCGAGGATGAACCAACTGTTCAGGTTGGTACGAAGAAAGCAGAACGAGGCTATATGATAGGAACGTATGTAACTAACTTCACTGTACCAAACGAGGATCTTTTTCTGAATGGAGGTAAGTTCTGGTATTCGAGGGGACTTACAAAGATGAAGGCATTCCGTGCATATTTTGAGTTTGCCGATGTGTTGACATCAGTTGAAGGAGCCGGTGCTCCTGCATTCAACATCACTATTGGTGGTGAAGCCACGAATATCAAAGATGTTAAGTCGGAGTTGAGCGACAATCTTTATTACAATCTTGGTGGTCAGCGTGTAGAGACTCCTGCAAAGGGGTTATACATTAAGAATGGTAAAAAGGTCGTGATAAAGTGAGTGAAAGGTAATTGTTAAATAAATTATGTACACTATGAAAAAGAAAGAATATATAGCTCCATCGATAGAGGCTATGGAGATAAATAATTTGCAATTGTTGGCTGGTAGTGGAGTGGCGTCTGATGATATTGATTACGGAGGCATTGACGAGGATGGCACCATCGAACCACAGGGTCCAGAATTTCTTGAATTCTAAGGAATAAGATAATAACAAGATTCCGCAAGTTCATCAAGGCTTGAGGAATCTTGTTTTTTAGACTGCCCTTTTTCTTATGTAAGACAGTGTGTAGTATCGATATCAATACCAATTTTGTATGGGATGTTGTTCAGAATTACTCCAAAAGTATTGGATAGCATTATCGACTCCCTTCCAGTTATCCCTCCATCTATTGGGGACGAAAAGTAAATTTTCTGCTAATTATTTGGAACTTTCGAAATAAAATCTTAACTATGCAGCGAAACTGGAAACGACTAAAACAAATCATTATGATGCACAAATTATTCAAGAACATATTTTCATTGTTTATCCTGTTATTGGCAGGAGTACAGTCAATGTCAGCACAACAGGTGACGAAAGAGACGGCATTGTTGAAAGCTACACAGTTCTTTAACCAGTCCGATGTGGTTTCAAGGAGGGCAACACGCAAGGCGCCTCAGTTTACTCTTGCCAACAATTGTAACGAGTTCTATATCTTTAACGACGAAGCCAACGGCGGCTATGTCGTTGTCAGTGGTGACGAACGTATGCCGGATGTATTGGGATACTCCTACACGGGATATTTCGATGCAGAGAATATTCCTTGCAATTTGAAAGCATGGTTGGAAGATTATGCTGCACAAGTAGCCTATTTGCGAACACACCCAGATGTTCCCGCATCAAGACGAACCACGCCAGAAAGAGATGAGATCAGTCCATTATTGAATTGTCATTTCAACCAAGGAAGATATTATAATGAAAAGTGTCCTATTGTGAATGGTGAACACTGCGTCACTGGTTGCGTTGCGACGGCAATGGCACAGATTATGTACAACTATCAATGGCCTAAACAGACGACAGAGGCCATTCCCGCTTATACGACAGAAGGTAAAAAAATTGACATGCCAGCAATCCCAGTAACGACCATTGACTGGGATAATATGCTGGATAAATATAGTAGTTGGGTTGATTATAGTGATGAACAAATTGATGCCATATCCAATTTGATGTTGCTGTGTGGAACATCTGTTTACATGGATTATGATATAGGCAGTAGTGGAGCTCAAACAATTTCTGCTGCCATAGCATTTCGCAAATATTTTGATTATGATGATCTTGTTGAAAATGTGGCCCGAGGTGTTAATTTAGAAGCTTGGGAACAAATGTTATATGATGAATTGAATCATGGACGACCTGTGATGTATGGTGGTCTTTCTGAAACTGGTGGTCATGCTTTTATCTTGGATGGTTACAAAGACGGTTATTTCCATGTGAATTGGGGATGGGGAGGCTATCAGGATGACTATTTTTTATTGACAGACCTTAACGGGTATAACTATGCTCAAGATGCCATTATTGACATTCAGCCTGCAAATTCTGACATCCCCAGCCGATATGCTGTGTTTGACAACGGCAAGATGACATTGTATTATGATACAGAAATGAATCATCGCTCAGGAACAGTTTTGCCTCACCAAGATGATTGGTCAAATTATAAAGATCAGATTACCGAATGTGTCATTGACCCTTCGTTTGCGAATCTACAGCTAAAAAGTTTAAATAGTTTCTTTTATGGATGGGGTCAATTAAAGTCAATTGAAGGATTAGAGAACCTAAATACTTCCCTGGTGATGGATATGGGTTGGATGTTTTTTGGCTGTTCAAGTCTGACGAGTCTTGACGTGAGTGGGTTTAAGACAGATAATGTGAGGGATATGGGTGATATGTTCAATGGCTGTTCTGCTCTAACGAGCCTTGACGTGAGTGGGTTTAAGACGGACAATGTAACGTATATGGCTAATATGTTCTATGGCTGTTCTGCTCTGACAAATCTTGACGTGAGTGGGTTTAAGACGGATAATGTCATATATATGGATTGGATGTTTTTTGGCTGTTCTGGTCTGACAAGCCTTGACGTAAGTGGGTTTAAGACGGACAATGTGACAGGCATGACTGGTATGTTCTATGGTTGTTCTGGTCTGACAACTCTTGACGTAAGTGGGTTTAAGACGGACAATGTGACAAGCATGAATGCTATGTTCTTTTACTGTTCAAGTCTGAAGAGCCTTGACGTAAGTGGGTTTAAAACGGACAAAGTGACAGGCATGATTGGGATGTTCTATGGTTGTTTAAGCCTAACGAGCCTTGACGTGAGTGGGTTTAAGACGGACAATGTGACAAGCATGAGTGGTATGTTCTATGACTGTTCAAATCTGATGAACCTTGACGTGAGTGGGTTTAAGACGGACAATGTGAAGGATATGAGTTGGATGTTCTATAATTGTTCAAGTCTGACGAGCCTTGACGTAAGTGGGTTTAAGACGGACAATGTGACGGATATGAGTGTTATGTTCTATGGCTGTTCAAATCTGGCGAGCCTTGACGTAAGTGGGTTTAAAACGGACAATGTGACAACTATGTATTGGATGTTCGGCTACTGTGAAAGTCTGACGAGCCTAGACGTGACAGGATTTAAGATGAGCAATGCGACGAATATGGATTATATGTTCTACTATTGTTCTAATCTGACCTCAATCACCATGCCAAACAGTGTAACGAATATTGGAAACTATGCGTTCTCTAGGTGTTCTGTTCTTACCTCAGTCACAATAGGAAGCAGAATTGAATCAATAGGAACTCAGGCTTTCACATTTTGCACAAAACTGACAGACGTCTATTGTTATGCCATCAATGTCCCTAATACAGATACTAATGCATTTAAGTATTCATCTGTCGAAAACGCCACTCTTCATGTGCCAGCAGCTTCTGTGGATGCATATAAGGCTGTTGAGCCTTGGAAGAATTTCAAGGAGATTTTAGAGGTAGAAGACAATACCAAGGGTGATGTAGATGGCGACGGTGTTGTAGACTTGGCCGATGCCGTACTTGTTATTAATCACTATGTGGGCAAGCCTGTTGCTAAATTCAATGAAAAGGCAGCTGATGTAGATGGTGATGGTGTGATAGATTTGGCTGATGCTGTTCGCATCATCAACTTCTATGTGGGTAAAGTACAGAGTCTTGCGCCCAGTCTTGACCTTGACGGATTGGATCCTCAATAATAACAAATCAGTATAAAATAAAGAATGAATATCTAAAAACAAATATAAAATGAAAAAGAAAAACCTATTGACAGCTGTTCTCCTGCTGATGGCAGGAACAGCTATGGCGCAGAACGCTTTGCAGGTAGAGGACTTTACACTGCCACAGAACGGTGGTGACATTGCAATGACCCTCACGCTTGACGAGGCAGATAAGTACGTTTCGTACCAGTTTAAGATCCAGACACCTGTAGGTGTAGGGTATGTGGCAGACAGTGACGACGATGATCTGCTGTATAAGCCATTCATGAAGATGGATGACCTGTCGGAGGGACTTGGCCTTGGTCTTCCACTCAGCAAGCGCCATGCACTGAGCCTTGGCGGTGACCTCATCTACGACAGAGACTATAAGGACGGCTGCCGCTTCATTGTAGAAATGCCGAAATAACCGTTCCTGAGTAAAGTAATAAAAAAATAATTAAGAATAATCAGTTTTCCTTTTGTATTTTCCTCACTTATTCGTACCTTTCACCCTTGGTGAAGGTAGGCTGCATCTCGAAAATAAAAGAAAAAACGGTTTTTTCTTTGTATTTTGCTCGATTTGCACTACCTTTGCAGGCGATAAACGTTTATTATTAGGATAATATGGAAAACAAGGAGACATTGGTGGAGCAATTAGCTCACCAAATGGCCAATGTCAGCATGCAGACAGCTCACGCCATATCGGCTGAGGAACTGGCTGACATGCTGCAGCGTATGCTGGGCGTTCTGAAGGATGATGAACGCCAGCGGCTGACGGCGGTGGCTGAGGCTTACCTGCATGATGTAGCCGTAAACCGTAGACCTGAAGTGACTGAGGTGCGCCCCAAGGAGCTGGAGTGCGACGTGGTGAGATTCCAGAACAACAAAGATAAGTGGGTGGCCCTGGTGGGACTGCTCGACGGTTATCCTTACGAGATATTTACGGGTCTGCAAGACGACGAGGAAGGCATCTTCCTTCCTAAATCAGTGACGAAAGGCAAGATTATCAAACAGGTGAACGAAGACGGCACGAAGCGTTACGATTTCCAATTCGAGAATACGCGTGGCTATAAGATAACGGTGGAGGGACTGAGCGAGAAGTTCAATCCTGAATACTGGAACTATGCCAAACTGATTAGTGGCGTGTTGCGCTATCGCATGCCATTAGAGCATGTCATCAAATTGGTGAGTTCGCTGTCGCTGTCGTCAGAGAACATCAACACTTGGAAGGTTGGTGTGGAACGTGCCCTGAAGAAATATCTGCCTGGTGGCGGCGAGGATGCTGAAGTGAAAAATGATGAGTGATAAGTGATAAGTGAAAGGTGACAATAACTGCGAGTAAGATATATCTGGACGAAATGCATTTCTATGCCTATCATGGTGTGATGGAGCAGGAGAGGCTGGTGGGAGGCGAATATAGCGTGTCGCTTACCGTTGAGGCCGATTTGTCGAAAGCTGTCCGCACGGATGATGTGGCCGATACCATCAACTATGCAGCACTCTATGAGGTTGTCAAGAGCGAGATGGCTGTGCCCTCGAAGCTATTGGAACATGTGGCTGGCCGAATAGGGCAGCGTGCAATGGAAACATTTGAAAGGATAACGACGCTGACCATTAAGGTGACGAAACTGAATCCACCTATGGGTGCTGACTGTAAGGGTGCAAGCGTTGAGATAAAAGTAAAAAGGTAAAATAGTAAAAAGATAAATACAGAAGAGATACAATTATAAGAAATGGTAAGACAAAAGATGATATTTTCAAGGTGGACGATAAAAGCATGGCTATTGCTTTTACCTTTTTACCTTTTTACTTTTTTACCTTTACATGCAGCGAAAGAGAAGACCTTTACGCTGGTGATTGACGCTGGACATGGCGGGCATGATGCTGGAGCCGTTGGCGCCATCACAAAAGAGAAACATATCAACCTGAATGTAGCGCTGGCCTTCGGAAGACTGGTGGAGCAAAACTGTAAGAATGTGAAGGTGGTTTACACCCGTAAGACGGACGTGTTTGTACCTCTGCATACGCGTGCTGATATTGCCAACAAGGCCAAGGCTGACCTCTTTATCAGTATCCATACCAATGCTTTGCCCAAGAAGAAAATATCGTATGGTCTGGAAACCTATACGTTGGGTATGCACCGTGCTGCCGACAACTTGGACGTGGCAAAGCGTGAGAACTCGGTCATCCTGATTGAGAAAGACTACAAACAGCGCTATCAGGGCTTTGACCCTAACTCGTCGGAGAGCTATATCATGTTTGAGTTCATTCAGGACCATAACATGGCACAAAGCGTAGAACTGGCCAAACTGGTGCAGAAGCGTACCTGTGCGACGGCAGGTCGTCAGAACAAGGGCGTGAAGCAGGCAGGATTCCTGGTACTGCGCGAGACGTCGATGCCCAGTTGTCTGATAGAACTTGGCTTCATTTCGACACCTGACGAGGAGAAGTTCCTGCATTCGGAGAGTGGGGTAGAGAAATTAGGACAAGGCATCTATCAGGCTTTTGTTGACTATTATACGCAAGTCACTAAACCTGCCCGTCCTAAGGGTAAGATGGCCCGTGCGTTGGCAGATGTCCGAGAAGGTCGTGTGTCAGATGTTGACGAAGAACCTGTTAAAGTCAAGAAAAAGGAGCAGCCCAAGATGGAAGAACTGGAGCCTACCATAGAACAACTCAAAGAGGATTCTGTAGTTGTAGCGAAGGTTGAACCCATGCCTGAGTCAGAGCCAACGCCTGTCCAGGAGGCGAAGCCAACACCTGTCAAAGAAGCAAAACCTGCGCTTGTACAGAATACGAAGTCTGCACCCAAGCCAGCGACAGTGACGTCAGATAAGAAAGCCGCTCCCGTATTCAAAGTGCAGATTCTGGCATCATCGACCAAGCTTAAGTCTACTGACCCTCAGCTGAAGGGACAAAAGCAGGCTGACTGCTATCAGGAAGGTGGACTGTATAAATATACATTGGGCTGTTCGGAGAACTATAATGAGATTTACCAGTTACGCAAAGCTCAGCTGACGAACTTTCCTCAAGCCTTCATCATTGCCTTTAAGAACGGTCAGAAGATGAACGTGCAGGAGGCAATACAGGAGTATAAGAGAGGTAAGAAGTAAGAGGGCTGATGGATGATGTAAGAGGTAAGATGTAAGAAGTAAGATGTAAGATGTAAGAAGTAA
>Ga0310695_10002377_pt1 | contig 39925 bp, 31 predicted proteins | sample RumenRJG_04DNA_FD_203882 | JGI IMG/M metagenome (GOLD analysis project Ga0310695, IMG submission 203882) | Bovine rumen microbial communities from Lethbridge, Alberta, Canada - RJG_04 (v2) (version 2) | ecosystem: Host-associated > Mammals > Digestive system > Stomach > Rumen | place: Canada...
CTTTGTCGGCAAGATTGACTTGCCCGAATAACCGCCCGACCTATCCGACACAATGGCCAAGTGTCGGATAGGAACGGCAAAATTTTTTGCACTTCTATTGCTTCTTTATCACACATAAGCAAAGTCACAGGGAATAAAACAGCTCATGGCCGGAGGCGGAGTGATCATCATAGCAACCCAGGTGATCCCGCTTCTATCATCCCTTTTCTAAGAGGAACTTCCTATGGGAGCAATAATAGACAAGATCTCGGATTTCATAAAAGAGATGCTGCAGGGATGGGTGCTGTCGAACCTCGATAACATGTTTACCGATGTAAATACCAAGGTTGGCACCATCGCCGGTGAGGTATCAAAAACTCCGGCAACATGGAACAGCGGGATATTCAACATGATAAGGAATCTTTCAAATACAGTAATAGTACCGGTTGCCGGAATAGTCATTACATATGTTCTGTGCTATGAGCTGATAAATATGGTGATAGAAAAGAACAATATGCATGACGTAGGCAGCGGACAGCTGTTCCAGTATCTCTTTAAGGCATGTATCGCAGTACTGCTTGTAAGCCATACCTCGGATTTTGTTCTCGGTATCTTTGATGTCGGGAGTCATATTGTGACAGGCGCAGGATCCGTAATAGGCGGCAGCACCAGTATAAATGTGGAAAGCACCCTTAAAACAATGTTCAACAATCAATTGTCAACTATGGAGATCGGTGAGCTGATCGGACTGGGACTTGAAACAATGATCGTAAGCTTTGCAATGAAGATAATGAGCGTTCTGATCACTGTAATACTGTATGGCAGGATGATAGAGGTGTACTGCTATATTTCCATAGCACCAATACCCTTTGCAACTCTTGGAAACAGGGACTGGTCAAATGTGGGATCAAACTACATAAAAGGTGTGGCTGCCCTGGCAGTTCAGGGATTTTTCATAATGATCTGTGTGGGAATATATGCTGTTCTGGTATCCGGGATAACCGTGGCGGCAAACCTGCATTCAGCGCTCTGGTCGGTGATGGCATATACGGTGATCTTATGCTTCAGCCTGTTTAAGACCGGAAGCCTGGCTAAGTCCTGCCTGGGAGCGCATTAAAGAAAGGAATAGAAATGGCGATAGGAGTAGATGTGCCGAAGAATCTTTCGGGGATAAAAACGAAGGTGGCACTGAATTTAACAAAACGGCAGCTCATATGCTTTGGCACGGCTGCATTATTAGGTGTCCCATTGTACCTTGCGGCAAAAGACACGGTGGGGACAGATATTGCCGCATTATTAATGATGGCGGTAATGGTACCCCTGTTTCTTCTTGCGATGTATGAGAAAAACGGGATGCCGGCAGAAAAAATACTGATGCTTATAATTCGGCAGAAATACATCCTTCCGGGGATACGGAGATATAAGTCGGAAAACCTGTATAAGAAACTGGAAGACCAGGAAAAACTGAGAAAGGAGGTGGAGCGGCTTGAAGCTAAAGCTGGAAAAAGCAAAGGACCCTTCAGACAAAAAAGTCATAAGAAAGAATAACGGGAACAGATCAAAGCCGGGGAATGTTAAGAAGACAGGAACCGGTTTTTCCATTTTAAAATATTTTACGGGTCTGACACTGAAAGAGTGGTGGCAGCTAAGGATATTAAAGAAAAAGCTGAAAAATGGAGGGGTAAATAGCAGGATCCCTGATTCCACGCAGAAAACCATTACTTTTGAAAAGATGTACCGTGACGGTATCTGTAAAGTTCGTCACGGATATTACACTAAAATGATAAGCTTCGATGATCTGAATTACGTCCTGAAGGATGAAGAAGAGCAGGCAGATATACTGGGACTGTATTCTCAGTTCATAAACTATTTTGAGCCTGGGATACACTTCCAGCTCTTCCTTTTCAACCGGCAGGTGGGAGAGGATACCCTGATAAAAAGATTTGAGATAGCCATGCAGGGAAACGAGCATGACATCATAAGGAAAGAGTATTCGGGGATAGAAAAGAAGCTCTGCGCAAAGGGAAATAACGGCGTGGTAAAGGGTAAATACGTTGTTTTCGGCATAGAAGCGAAGAACTATAAGGAAGCCAGGGCAAAACTCAATATCGTGGAAAGGGATGTGATACAGAACCTGGGGAGCGTTGGAACAGTGGCGAGCCCGGTGAACGGGAGGGACAGGCTTAAGCTCCTTCATGAATTCTTCCATCAGGACAGTATGGAACCCTTCCGCTTTTCATTTGAGGAGATCGCAGAGTCCGGAAAGTCAGTAAAGGATTACATTGCACCCTCCGGTTTTGACTTCCGCTTTCCTTCAAGGCTCAAATGCGGGACAATGTTTGGAAGTATCCATTATCTGGATATCATAGCGCCGAAGATGAATGATGAGCTGTTAAAGCGGCTCCTGGATATAGATTCCAATATAACGGTGTCGCTCCATATGCAGACCATGGATCCGGTAAAAGCAGTAAAGAAGCTTAAGAATACGCTCTCCAATATCCAGAAGATGAAGATAGAGGAGCAGAAAAAAGCAGTGCGCTCCGGATATGATATGGACATACTGCCTACGGATATCGTCACATATGAAAAAGATACCATGGAGCTCTTAAATGACCTGAACAGCAGTAACCAGAAGCTCGTCCGTACTACCTTCCTCATGGGATGTTTCGGACGGACAAAGAAGGAAATGGAGACACTGACCCAGAGGGTGTCCGGAATAATACAACAAGCCAACTGCAACCTGCGGTGCCTCCAGTACCAGCAGGAACAGGGCATAAACGCTGTTGCTCCCATAGGGATAAATGAAACCGGGATAGAAAGAGTCCTGACCACAAAGAGCAGTGCGATCTTCATTCCCTTTAATACCCAGGAGCTCTTTATGGAAGGGCAGGCACTGTATTACGGCCTTAATGCCCTCAGTAATAACATGATCCTTGCGGACCGGAAGCAGCTCAGGACACCGAATGGAGTGGTTCTTGGAACCCCGGGAAGCGGCAAATCCTTCTCTGCAAAGAGGGAGATACTGGGTGCATACCTTGTTACAAGGGATGATATCCTCATATGTGATCCTGAAGGAGAGTACTTTCCTGTAGTCCGGGAACTTGGCGGTGAAGTGATAAAACTTGCCACCAATTCAAAGGATTACTTAAATCCAATGGACATCCAGCTGTCCCATAAAAACGACAGGGAAGCCCTGCGGCTGAAGGCAGATTTCATAATAACCCTCTGCGACATGATCGCCGGTGATGGCAAGGGTCTCACCAATGATGAGAAGGGAATAATAGATCGCTGTATCGAGGGGATCTACAGGGAATATTTTAAGAATCCAACACCTGATCGTATGCCTATACTGGAAGACCTTTATAACGCCCTGATATCATATGAACCAAAGGACGTAAAGGATCCTGCACTTGCAATGGATGCTAAGACAAAAGCTACGAGGATAGCCCAGAGCCTTGTACTCTACGTGTATGGGAGCCAGAACTACTTTAACCACCGCACAAATGTGGACTCTGATAACAGGATCATATGTTTTGACATCCGTGATCTCGGGAACCAGCTGAAGGACCTGGGGATGCTGATCGCCCAGGATGCGGTCTGGAATAGGGTATCAAAGAACAGGGAGCGGAAGATCGCCACAAGATACTATGTGGATGAATTTCATCTTTTATTACGTGATAAACAGACAGCACAGTACATGGTCGAGATGTGGAAGCGCTTCAGAAAATGGGGCGGGATCCCTACGGGCCTTACCCAGAACGTGGGAGACTTCCTGTTATCACCGCAGATCGAGGGGATCCTTGGCAACTCAGACTTTGTGTATTTATTGAACCAGAATGCAAAAGATCAAGAGATCTTGGCAGATAAGCTGGGACTCTCGGATAAGCAGCTTAAGTATGTCACCAATGCAGAACCGGGCTGCGGCCTTATCAGGTTCAATAACGTGACCATCCCCTTTGTAGATAAATACCCTGCAGATACCCTTACCTTTAAGATCATGGATACGAAGCCTGCAGAAAATAATGAGACGGAAGTGGGGGATGAAGCTTCAAATGACGATCAAAATGGTGAGAAAGGCACGGAAAAGGTGAATAATACAGCATTAAGTGGGAGAAAAATGTCAAAATGACCAACAATCAGATAAATAAAGGCAGCATAAGAAACAAGGCTGGATCGAAAAAGACGGGGCAGCGAAAAAATGCTGCCGGGATCCGGGTAAAGGATAAGAAAAAACCATCTGCCCTTGAAAGAATAAGAAAGGCCATACGTAAGAGAATGTATGGTGACCAGCCCTTTAAGGCAGACGAAAATGAGTTTATAAAAGACAGTCCCAGTTACGTCACGGGAACGGCTGATCAGAAAGAAGAAAATAGGATCCCGGAAAAAGAACCGGACTTCGCAGAAGAAAGGGAAACAGAATTCCAGCCAGCGGATAATAAAGATCTTTTCCAGAAAAGAAAGGAAAAGCCGAAACCCAAAAGACGGATGAGACCCTATAGATCCGGGATTCCGGAATCCAGTCCGATAAAAACAGATAATAAAAAACCACATACCGCTGAACAGCAGAAGAATTACCGCCTTAAAAGGGAGTTTGACCCGGAAACGGGAAAGGAAACCTACAGGCGGTTTTTTGATGCCCGGAATATCGGGCAGGATGGTGTTCACGGTACAAAGACAGCAGCTGCAACGGGCATTGACTTTCTTCATGCGGTAAACGGCGAAGAGGATGATAACAGTGCAACAGAGGCTGCAGGGACAGGCATAAGAACCGGGAGTCGCTTTCAGGATTTTATCTATGAGAAAAACTCCCGGAGAAGAAAGGGTCCAAAGAAAAACGGGCCCTCTCATAAGAGAACCACAAAAGGACAGGGGACTCAGGAGAAGAGTAAGGATTTCCAAAGCGATAAAGGACTCTTCTCAAAGCATGGTACCGGAACCCGGGCAGAAGCTGATCTCCGGAAGGAATTCCAGAAAAGGCAGATCAAACGTGACTATGCCAAAGCCTTAAGAAAGAGTCGGGAGACGGCGAAAAAGACAGCGAAAACCGTAGAAGAAGCTGCAAAAAGGACTCTTGCTGCGGCTAAGAAACTGGCAGATCTGGCTGCAGCACACGCCCATGTGCTCATAGTGGCAGGCCTCATATTTATCCTGCTCCTGATCATCATGACCGGCGTTTCATCCTGTGCAGCCATGTTCGGAGGAGGTGTTGCGGATGTGGTAGCAGGGAGCCATCAGAGCCTCCCGGCAGAGATCGACAAGGCAGATACATCAATGACGCTGAAGGAGATGGAACTGCAGGAGACGATAGACCGGATTGAGACAGATCATCCCGGCTATGATGAATACAGCTATAATCTGGCAGCCATAGGGCATAATCCTTTCACGTTAATAAATTTCCTGTCGGCAAAGTACGTTGAATTCACGGCTCCGGATGTGGAAAGTGAGATACAGAATCTCTTTGATCAGATGTATGACCTTGATCTAAGTGAGAGGGAAGAGACTAGGACAAGGATGGTTACGAAGACCAGAAAGAAAGTGGACCCGGATACCGGGGAAGAGACAGATGAGGATGAAGAATACGAGGAAGAAGAGGAATATACCGTTAAGATCCTTGAAGTCACCCTCACATCAACGCCTCTCGAAACTGTTATAAGCCCGGAACTCACCGGAGAAACTGCAGATCTATACGCTCTGTACCGGGAGACAAAGGGCGCAAGGCAGGAGTTCTATACACCCCTGGATCTTGACTGGCAGAGTTATATAAAGAGCTATTACGGCTACAGGAAGAATCCCCTGACCGGAGCAAGGCAGATGCACAGAGGCGTGGACATATCAGTACCGGAAGGGACCAATGTTTATGCGTCACAGAGCGGAACCGTGGTGACCGCTGATTATGACGAGGATTACGGAATCTATATCGTGATCGCTGACAGCGGCGGATACATGACAAAGTACGCCCACCTGGAAAACAGGAGTGTTAGTACCGGGCAGAAAGTCCGTCACGGACAGCTCATAGGAAAGACCGGAAGTACCGGAAGCATCACCGGGAGCCATCTTCATATCGAATGTCTTTATAACGGGGAGTACTATAATCCGTTATTTTATTTCGAAAACGGGGAAGGGAGCCTGTATGACACGGAAGATCCTGACACACCTGTATCCGGGGATGTGGAGGCACTGTTAAACGAAGCTAAAAAGTATCTCGGATACCCCTATGTATGGGGAGGAAGCAATCCGAGTACCAGCTTTGACTGCTCCGGCTTTGTGTGCTGGGTACTGACAAACAGCGGATTCTGCGATATGCCGAGGACCACGGCACAGGGTATCTACAATAAATGCGCTCATATAAGTCCGGGAGATGCAGAGCCCGGGGATCTCATCTTTTTCACCGGAACCTATAAATCTGGGAACCCGGTATCCCATGTGGGGATCTACTGCGGGAACGGAGTGATGATCCATGCCGGGGATCCCATCAAGTACAGCAACATCAATACAACATACTGGCAATCGCACTTTTACGGCTACGGAAGGATAGCCCACTGATCATGAAAAAAGGAATAACACTTGAAAACATAAGGAACCATCTTCAGAAACTCCGGGAAAAGATCACGGACATGAAGAAGGAAGAAAAGAAATGGATGGATATGGAGCGGCAGGCAGAGGATGCCGCAAAGCTTAAGATCATCCGGAAAAGCAATCTGACAATAGAGCAGCTCCAGTATCTTAACGGTATCAATGAAGAGGAGATAGAGCTCATCAAAAAGAAGAGGAAGGAGGCGGAAAGGCAGAATGCAGCAGTGGAAAAGCCTGAGACATCAGAGAAGGATTAAGGAGACGATAGCTGCAAGGATATCAGCGGTAATGCTGATCGCAGCAGTTCTCCTTATGACGCACTATACATACAAAAAAGCCTATGCCGGTGAAACAGAGGAAGAAGAGGTGATAGTTATCCCGGTCAAAGCTGACGGGACAGCATCCGGCGATGAAGTATCCGGGAATAACGGAAAGGATGAAAGCAAAGAAAAAGATGAACCTGCAGATCCGGTGGTAAAGGTCACCATAACAGAACCCCAGGGCTGGTACAAGAAATCAGCGACGGTGATGTTTTCTGCGGAAGACATATCCGGTAGTGAAGATTTTGTTATTAAAGAAGTAAGGGCAAAGATAGGCCAGAGCGGCAGCTGGACAGATGTGACTGACAACATGACCCTGGAATGCAGTGAAAACTGCGTTGTATATGTGGAATTCACTGATACAAAGGGCAGGACATACAGCAAGAATAAAAAGATCACATGCTTTGACAGTACCAAGCCTACGCTGAATGCTGCAGTGAATAACGGCAGCCTTACCGTGGAAACAAATGACAACGAATCTGGGGTAAAGGCTGTATATGTCAACGGTTTTGAGTTCACGGACCTGACAGAAGGGACCCTCAATATCCGCATGCAGCAGTTTGATACCGGATATGAGAGCTTTACCATACAGGCCATGGACTATGCCGGAAATATGTCTGACAGCTACAGGGTGAGGAATCCCTACTACAAGGCGAAGGATGCTTCGGGAAAGGATGCAAAGGTGCTTCCGGACAGTGCGGAAGCAACGAAGCCTGCAGAGGCAACGGCGACTGTCACGGATCATATCAAAACAGATGAGGCAGGGAATACCCTTGCCAATCTCTTTTCAAATGCACTTGCATCCGGGGATGCGGTCAGCGGAAACAGTAAATCCGATGAAAAGAAAAAGGCCCTGGCAGGGGCAGACAGCTATGAAAAAAGCGAAGCGCAGGAAACGGTTCCCGGTAAAGGCAGGGAGTTCTATACGATAGAAGCAAAGAGCGGAAAGGTATTTTATCTCATAATCGACCGGAACGGTGAAGAGGAGAAAGTGCACTTCGTCACAGATATCACGGAAAATGATCTCCTGAATGTGACAGAGGATAACAGCGGAACTCTTCCCCAGAATGCTGCAGCGTCCGGAATTGACACGGAGGTACAGGATAGTGCCCTTCCCAATAATAATCTGCAGATAGACGGCCTCTTTGAAGATGAGATTAAACCTGACACTGACGAGGAGCCGGGAACGGAAGAATCGATCTCAGCAGATGACCTGTTTGATGGGGAAGCTCCGGAGGACACCGGAGATGAAGAAAAGGGAAGCCCGTTGATATTTAAGATAATACTCGGGTTGATCATAGTAATTATAGTAGTCGCGATCCGCTCCCTTAATAACATGGTGAAAAGACGGGACGGGGACTTTTCAGAGGAAGAGGATCCGGATGATGAAGATCCCGGAGACGATGATTCTGAATACGGCGACGGGAATGTGGATGATGCCTTTTATGATGAGGATATCCCGCCGGAACCGAAACCCCAGCCTGAAACCGTGGAAGCAGAAGATGCAGAGGAGCCGGAAGAAGCAGAGGGTATAGAAGAAAAAACGGAATAAGCAATATTTGAATTTAATTAGCGGGAACCGTCTTTTTGGTTTCCGCTAATTAAATTGCACCAGGGGTCCGGGGGCGGTAGGCCCCCGGAAGTGGAAATTTATGAAACCAAAAATATATAAGCAGAAGAATAACAGGAGGACAATGATGAAACAACTGATCATTACAGAGAAGCCCAGTGTAGCGATGAATATCTGTGCAGCACTTGGTATAGAAGATAATGGGAACCATAAGGGTTATATAGAAAATAATGAGAGGATAGTGTCATGGTGCTTCGGGCACCTTATTGAGCTTGCAGAACCTTCCTCGTATGGAGAGCAGTATAAGAAATGGTCTGTAGAGGCACTTCCGATATTTCCGGATCATTGGAATTATGTGATCAAGGAAGAGTCAGCAGAGCAGTATGAGGTCCTGAAAAACCTTATGAATCGTGATGATGTGGATGAAATAGTTGAAGCAACTGACGCGGGCCGTGAGGGTGAGGCTATATTTCGTCTGGTTTATATGAATACCGGATGTGATAAACCTTTCAGGCGGTTATGGATATCATCGATGGAAGCAGATGCAGTGAGAAATGGATTTGATAATCTGGATCCCGGCAGTGATTACGATGATCTTTTTGCTTCTGCAAAATGCAGGATGGAAGCAGACTGGCTCGTTGGAATCAATGGAACAAGGCTGTTCTCGACACTCTATGATAAGACCTTAAAGGTAGGCAGGGTACAGACCCCGTCCCTTTCCATGATCGTGAACAGGGAATCTGAGATCAGAAATTTTAAGAAAGAATTCTATTATACTGTGCATCTGAGCAAAGACACGATAGATGCCATTTCAAAACCTGTAAAGGGAAAAGGAGAAGCTGATAGCCTTTCACAGAAGTGTAACGGCAAGGCAGCTAAGGTTAAATCTATAAAGAAAGAAGAGAAGACCATGGCTCCGCCTTTGCTGTATGATCTGACATCACTGCAGAGAGACGCCAACCGGATTTTTGGATATACAGCAAAGCAGACACTGGATTATACCCAGAGCCTTTATGAGAAGCGCCTTCTGACATATCCCAGAACGGACAGCAGGTATCTGACCGATGACATGGAGGAAACAGCTAAAAACGTGCTGTATCTTGCAAGAAAGAAGTTCTTATCTTTAGGGGAAGGCGAGGAAAAAGATGATTATTCCCGGATACTTAACAGTAAAAAGGTAAGTGATCACCATGCGATCATTCCCACCATTGAGATTGCATCCCCTGACCTTAAGTCTGTTCCCGGGACGGAAATGAATATCCTCACACTTGTGGCTGTGAGGCTCGCCTGTGCAGTATCCGCACCTCACCGTTATGTGTCAATGAAAGCCGTGCTTTCATGTGAAGGAGAGGAGTTCAGTCTTGGGGGAAAGATCATAACAGAAAAGGGATGGAAAGAGATCGATGATCGTTTCAGGAAATCTTTTGAGACCGGAGAAGAGGAAAAGGAAAGTATCTATCCGGATCTTAAGGAAGGACAGGTCATCGAAGGGATGAAAGCAAAGATAGTGGAAGGAACCACAAAACCGCCGAAACACTATTCTGAAGATACCCTGCTTGCAGCCATGGAGAAAGCAGGATCTGGAGATATGACGGATGATGTGGAAAGAAAGGGCCTCGGGACCCCGGCTACCAGGGCGGATATCATAGAAAAGCTGGTTCATGACGGCTTTCTTAAAAGAGAGAAGAAACAGATCCTTCCCACAGAAGACGGGATAAAGCTTATATCCGTCATGCCGGATCAGCTTAAATCTGCAAAACTTACTTCTGAATGGGAGAATGAACTTGCCAGGATCGCAAAAGGTGAATCCGATGCAGACAGCTTTATGGCAGGGATCCGGGGCATGGTAAGCGTTCTGATCAGTGAAAACAAAGAAGTGAGCGATGATCAGAGAGCGACATTCGGATCGGGAGACAGGGAGGTTCTGGGAAAATGTCCCCGGTGCGGATCAGATGTAATAAAAGGAAAATACGGTGCCTACTGTAGAAAAAAGTGCGGAATGAAGCTTGGAAAGGCCATGGGTACAGACCTTACCGATGGTCAGATAAAGACTCTTCTTAAAGGTGATCAGATCCTTGTCAAAGATATAAAGAGCAAGAAGGGCAAGACCTATGACGCATTTCTTACACCGAAGGGCATCAGTGATTTCAGCTATACAGACAAAGACGGGCAGGAAAGAACCGGGTTCCAGTTCGATTACATCATGACATTTCCGGAAAAGAAGGAGGAGAATCGCTTATGGAAGAAGTAACAGTTCTTGAAATGAATGTGCCTGAAATGATCTTATTTTTAAAGTATCTGAAGGATGACGTTGTAGTAAATGTGATCCTGGATGAAAAGGTGGGAGGTAATGAGGATGACGGAAGAGAGGAAGTATAAGCTGGAACAGGTCAGTGTACGGTTGAAACTATGCGAGGAAACTCCGCTATACAGCACAGAGCAGATAGACACCCCAAGAAGAGCCATAGATGTCATGAAAGACATGCTGCGACAGCTGGACCGGGAGTATGTCTGTATAGTTAATCTGGATAACGGCGGACATCCCATTAACTTCAACGTGGTAAGCATAGGAAATATAAACAGTTCCATCGTAACTGTCAGGGAGATCCTGAAGTCCAGTATTCTGTCAAATGCGGCAGCCACCCTCATGCTTCATAATCATCCGAGCTACAGGACAGAAAAGCCGGTTCCCAGTACTGAGGATAATATATCAACCCTGAATGTGATGATGGCTTCTGAGATAATGGGGATCCCGCTCCGGGATCATGTGATCGTTGCAGGCGGTACCGGCAGTATTTATAGTTATCGTGCAGAGTTAAAGGACAAGTTCACCATTGAAGGATTGCAGGAGCTCCTCGGAATAAAGGATAGAGGAACGTTAGTTAATGAGAAATCCGCGGACTATAAGCCTCTTGCAAAGGTAGAAGAACTGGAAGAAGAGAACTATAACCAGATCGACAACTATCTCAGTAATACGATCTCACGTGCAGAGGAAAAACGGGAGAGGTTCATGCGTTCCGAAGTAAGAAGGGCAGAAGAAAGGCCTTCAGTCCGGGCAAGGCTGAGGGAAGGGAAAGCCAAAATGGAAGCTGAGAAACAGCGGAAAGCAATGATGACCAGACAAAGAAAAACAGAGAAGACCAAATGACCACCAGACGGGTGGCTGCGCTTTCGGGCGTGGCTGCCTGTCTATTTTTGTGCGAAAAAATTTTAAATATTTTAAAAACCCTATTGACACTTAATTTTGGATGCAGTATATTATGTTCGTAGGAAGTGCCTGTCCTACTTTTTGTGATACCACAAGAAGTAGAAACAGGCATTTTTCATTTTCCGGCAATATAGCCGATATAAAACTTGAAGGAAGAAATATAAGAGGTAAAAAGAGTTCGATGTTATCAATGATGTCCAGAAAACAGAATATCCCCGCATTACAGAGCTGGAACGTACTCCCGTTTGCAGGTCTTGTCACCATGCGCGGATTTCTGGGGTCAGAGGGCATATTGGATCGGGCGGACCATGCCGGAAATGAAGCCATTACAAGGCGAAAAAACCATAGACGATTGCGACATATCCTGGTATAAGTGAGCAGGAAAATAAGAGCAGGCAATTACGCAGACCGTCTATGGAAATGAAAACCATAGGCGGTTTTCTTTTTGGGATTTAGTTCAGTGGTGAGAGCATCCGTCTGATACGCGGAAAGTCCCCGGTTCGAGTCCGGGAATCCCAATTTAGTGGGCATCAGCACAGGAGGTTCGTGCAGCGGTCTTATAAACCGAAGGACTCCCGTTCGAATCGGGAATGCCCGATTTAAGCCTACTTAGCTCAGAGGCAGAGCATACGCCTGTTAAGCGTAGGGTCGGGGTATCGAAATCCTCAGTAGGCGTATGGGGCTTGGGGCTGCATGGGGTGGCCACCTCTCTTGCAAAGAGGAAATCAGGCCGGTTCAATTCCGGCAAGTTCCATTATGGCAATAGCCTAAAAACAACAATATCATAAGGCGTGTCGGTAACAGGCACTCCGGCACGCCGCCAACTGCAAAACTGTTCTTTGACAACTTCATCAATTATGTATCCGTAGTGTAAGAGGCAACATACCGGCTTACCAAGCCGGAGATTGCGGGATCATGGCCCGTCGGATACTTCTGGGCCGGTAGCTGAGATGGATTAGCGCTTGATTGAAGCTCAAGAGAGGAAAGATCGTTACTTTCCTGGCCCATTATTTCCGGGTGTGGCCAAATTTGGATGAAGGCTCCTGGTTTGGGTCCAGGAAATGTGCAGGTTCGAATCCTGTCACCCGGACGCATGTGCGTATGGTGTAGATGGAAACATACCAGTCCTCCAAACTGGTGTCAGGGGATCGAAGCCCCTTACGCACTTTTGGTTCCTGGGGCTGCAAGGAGTGGCCGCCTGCCTGTCACGCAGGAAAACAGACGGGTTCAATTCCCGTAGGAGCCGGTATTTACCCGATTAGCTTAATGGAAGAGAGCACCAGGTTACGACCCTGGGTTATGTGAGGGTTCGAATCCCTTGTCGGGTGCGCATCGGTAACTCAACTGGGAGAGTGCCTGCCTTACAAGCAGGAAGTTGGGGGTTCAAGTCCCTCCCGATGCACTGTGGCCGTAGTTTAATGGCAGAACGTCAGATTGTGGTTCTGAGGGTGAGGATTCGATTTCCTCCGGTCACATATGCTGGTGTAGCTCAGCTGGAAGAGCGCCTGCCTTGTAAGCAGGATGTCATGGGTTCGAGGCCTGTCTCCAGCACTGAAAAAGAGAGGAGAGTATGAAATGTATAAGAGCGCAACATACGGGGATCTGGAAATAATGCAAATTCCGGAGAAGATCCGTGAATACTACGAGAGGATGAAGCATTACGACACACCCTTTCAAATGACTGTGGGAACAGACAGTCAGAACTTCGATACCCTCAAGGTGGTAAATGTAATAGCTGTAATCTGTGAGGGTCATGGCGGGATCTTCTTTTATGAGATCACGAGGCTACCAAGAACAAATGATGTGAGGCAGAAGCTTACCACCGAGACAAATGAAAGTCTGCAGGCCACACTGAAGCTCACGGAAATCATGGAGAATGAAGAGTATAAGGAGCTTCGTGAGAACCTTCAGATATCCATTCATATAGATGCAGGATGGAGTCCAAACGGAAAGACGAAGGAACTGATACCCGGTCTTGTTGGATGGATCAAAGCCTGTGGATATGACTGCGAAGTGAAGCCCGATGCTTTTGTGGCAAGCACGATAGCAGACAAAATTTCGAAGTAATGCCCGGTATTTCCGGGTTATGCCGATGTAGTTCAATGGCAGAACGCTGGCTTCGTAACCCAGTAATGATGATTCGATTTCATCTATCGGCACTTGCGGGAGAGTGGAACGGAATGACCATACAAGGCTCATAACCTTCGTGATAGCCGGTTCGACTCCGGTTCCCGCTACTGCAGACGTGTCGGCGCACACCTGCCGCTCATAACGGCGGGCTGCCGGGATCGACACCCGGGTCTGCAAGTCCTGCCCGATTAGCCCAACGGAAGAGGCATCCGGTTTAAGCCCGGTTCAGTCTCAGTTCGAATCTGAGATCGGGTACGCAGGTCTTCGTAGCATAATGGATTAGTGCAACAGCCTTCTAAGCTGTCTTGTGGAGGTTCGAATCCTCTCGGAGACACTATATTCCAGTAGCTTAAACGGATGAGAGCACTCGCCCCTAAGCGAGAAATCCCGATTCGAGTTCGGGCTGGAATACTTCCCCGTCTTCCAACGGATAGGATACGGGACTCCGACTCCCGTGCTGTGGATTCGACTTCCGCCGGGGAGATTATACTAGCGGTTTATTGATTTTCCGGTAAGGATGACCAATAATACAATCAGAAAAAGAAAGGAACCAAAACAATGATCATCAACAGAGCTTACAGAAGTTCATATTGCGAATACAAGCAGTCATGGTCCGAGAAACAGGAACAGGGCTATTTTGCAATGCGTATCTTTGGTAAGCGAAAGCCGGGGAAATCTAAACAGGCACAGTTTTTATAAAACCGGCATATACAAATAAAACACGGAACCGCTTATCCAAAGAACAGGGATAGGCGGTTTTCTTTATGCCGGGACAAGGGTGTATAGCTCAGCCGGAAGAGCAGGTGCCTCTTAAGCATCAGGTCGAGAGTTCAAACCTCTCTGCACCCATAAGCGTCCGTGGCAGACAAGGAATGCACATGACTTTTAATCATGAAGATACGGGAGCGTTACCCGTCGGACGTACTTGGCGGAAGGAGGGAAATAAGATGCCAACGATAGATATGGCAGCAACGGGGTTGCGGATAAAGGAGCTGAGGGATAAGGCAGGAATGTCTACAAAGGATATAGCTGAGGTATTTGGGTTTCAAAACCCGACAGCAGTATTCAAGTGGATGAAGGGGACATCCCTTCCCACAGTAGATAATCTTGTCATCCTTGCAGATCTATTCGGAGTGACAATTGAGGATATATTGGTAATCCGAAAAAATGAAAACACGGCTGTCGCATGAGGCAGCCATATGGCACCATCGTCTAATTGGATAGGACGTCGCCCTTTCAAGGCGGAAATGCTCGGATCGTTCCCGGCTGGTGCTGCTTATGGGTAGGTAAAGCGTAATTTGGTAGCGCCCCAGACTGTAAATCTGGTGGCCTTCGGGTCTTTGGGGGTTCAAGTCCCTCCCTGCCCACTATAGGCTTGTAGTACAAATGGAGAGTATGGCGGTCTCCAAAACCGCAGATTCCGGATCGTACCCGGACAGGCCTGTTATAGCCGATTGGTTCAATGGTAGAACACCCGACTCTGACTCGGGAGACGGTGGATCGTAACCATCATCGGCTGTCACAGGGCTATCGTACAAAGGTGAGTATATTCGGCTTTGATCCGAAAGATTCCAGTTCGAATCTGGGTAGCCCCGCATAAGCTCCCGTGGTCTAATGGTAGTGATTTCCGGTTCTCAGCCGGAAGATGCCCGTTCGAGCCGGGTCGGGAGTATTATGCCGCATGTCCGGGTGGTGAGGGAGCGGTCTTGAAAACCGTTGGTCTGAGAGGACTTGCACGTTCGAATCGTGTGTGCGGCGTCTGACGTGGTGGCAGAATTGGCAAATGCACCTGCCTGCTAAGCAGGTTCCTTTCGGGGAATGTGGGATCGAGACCCACTCACGTCGTATGTGCCTTTGGCAGAGAGGTCTATTGCCGTGGTCTGCAACACCATTGTTCGCCGGTTCGAATCCGGCAGGGCACTGTGATATGAAAGGCGGATATCTGTGATCAAGATCGTGGGTATCCGTCTTTTTCGTGTATAATGAAAAAGAGGATCTGAAGGATGAAAAAGAAAGAGCAGCATAAACTAAAAGAACTCAGTGCAAAGCAGCTTCCGAAGGAAAAGAAACTGAAGGAGGCACCGGAAGTAGTCATAGCAAAAGCTGTCAGCCATATGATGAAGAAGGACAGAGATAATTCATGAATATACTGGAATTTGGAAACAAAGAATCCAATACAGTCCTGATCCAGCCGGTGGATGATCATGATCTGGCGGTGATGGATAGTGAAGTAAAAGCACTAAAGGAAATAGCAGGGGATTCATTTCATTTGATCACTGTAAAAGTAAATAACTGGAATAATGACCTCTCGCCATGGAAGGCGCCGCCGGTCTTTGGCGATGAAGCTTTCGGCGGCGGAGCAGATGATATGCTGAAGGAGGTCCTTAGGATTACAGAGGACATAAATAAGACATATTTCATCGGCGGTTATTCCCTGGCCGGACTATTCTCTTTATGGGCAGCATATCAGACAGATGTGTTTTCGGGCGTGGCTGCGGCCTCGCCATCTGTATGGTTCCCGGGATTCCGGGAGTATGTTAAAGAGCATGAAATATGCACAGATAAAGTCTATCTCAGTCTGGGAGATCGGGAAGAAAAGACCAGAAATCCCATCATGTCGCAGGTTGGTGACAGTATCCGTGAAATCCATGACTGGTATAAGAAAAAAGGTCTGGAATGCACTTTGGAATGGAATAAAGGGAATCACTTCAAAGAACCGGATATCAGGACAGCAAAAGCATTTGCGTGGGTAATGCAGGAATAGTGTTTCTGCCCCGGTCACAAATGAATCCGGGGCAGAATAGGAAAGTGAGTGGTGTGTGAGTATCATTTTTTTCTATTGCATTCATCCCGTAAAACGCATCTGCTGCAGGAAGGAGTAGCAGTACAGATTTCACCCTTTCCGGTAGCGCAGAAACACCAGAACATATAATCAAGCTGTGCCATCCAGAGACCGGTTTCATCGGAAAGCTTTTTCATAGTATTTATCACTTCTTCATTCGTTGCTTCCTCATATTTTGAAACCCCGAGCCTGTTACTGCCAAGGATCCTTTTCATATGAACATCCGGCTTGGCTCCGTCTACACCTACATTTCGAAGGTATTCCCATATGAGGGCCTCACCCATCTGTCTGAGCTTATATTTTGATCCGGGATCAGAAAGCAGTTTAACAATCTCAAGCTGCGGACGGGAGGTAACAAACTTATCCATACTTCCATATTCGGATACGATGCGTTCCATGGTATCAATATTGCCATGAAGAGCCTTCATCTGGTTATTTGTTAGCCTGCTCCTGCAGCGAAGTCTGGCAAGGCCGTCCACAAAGTACTGGAAATCGTGTTTCCTGATTTCATCCGGATCATAATAGAAAAACAGCTTATCAATACTCGGCATATTTCTTTCGATGTTTGCCCATACTGTCTGTGCAGAAAGGAGAGAGTATATCATCCCCTGGATATGTTCAGATAGTGGAAACTCCCTTCCCTTTGCACGCAGATCCATCTTACTTTCTTCGTTATCAATGTCTACGATCCCTCTTTCTTCCAGATAATTCTTTACCTTTAATACAGTATTTTTATTCATGTCGATTCCTCCTTCTGTTTTGTGTTGGTAATGCTTCCCAGCGTAAGTGCTTAAACTTTCTGTTCAGGAATGTGTACCTTTCATAGGAACAGGCGTTAGCGAAAAAGTGATGAAAGCGGTTCCATATCCTTGCCTGGCGGTATATTGCATTTATGGAATCCCTGTCTTTTGCATCAGCCATCTTTTTTCTGACCTGTCTTATGATGTTGAGTTCCTCTTCGATTATCGTCATAACTCGTACCTCATATATTGTCTCGAACTACAGAGCTGAGTGATTGGTTCCTTGTCAATCAGCTTAATGGCAATATACACCAGCTGTGGTATAATTTTGTCACCTGGGAGCGGACAAATGATATGAGAGAAGAAAAAGATACTTCTATGGTATTAGAAGAACTGAATAACGCTACAACGCTGAAAAAGGGGATTAGTTCTATAGAAGAGAACAAGGATAACTTCGTAAAGATCTCTTTCGGGGATTTTTTTAACCGATATTTAGCTGATCATAAAGATTTGAAGCTTGCAGATATAATCAGAGATTCAGGACTTAGCCGCCAATATGCATATTCAGTGGCAGATGGTACAAAGAACGCCAGCAGAGACAGAATAATAGCTCTCTGTTTTGCTGCTGGAATGAATAAAGATGAGATGGATCACGCTCTCATTCATGCAGGGCATAGCGCTTTGTATCCAAAAGATAACAGAGATGCATATATTATCGTTGCAATAGCCAGCAAATGCCGAGGAGATAAAGAGTTCAGAACGGCAGATGATCTCTCTTTATTTCTTGATGAACAGGGGCAGGATCCGCTGGATATATAATCAGACTGATAAAATTGCCTGCTCAAGCTCCTCAACAGACTGATATCTATTCTCCGGATCCATTTTGACAGACTTTTCAATTACACTCTTATATCTGCCGGGGGAAATCATCTGAGAGGCATATAATCCGGTAATAAGATAATTGAAAGTGGCCCCCAGCCCATATATATCGGTTGCCGGAGAGGATGATCCGTATCCCAGAAGCTGCTCCGGAGCAGCAAAGAACTGTGTTCCGTATAATACAGTATCTTCGCTGGTGTTTTTTCTGGCTTCCTTTGAAGCATTAAAATCTATCAGAAATACCTGCCAGTCTTCGGTAAGAATAATATTGGATGGTTTTATATCCCGGTGGATAAGCTGGGGAGTCATGTGATGGAATTGTTTTAAGATCCTGCACAGTTCCATAATTATCCGTCCTGCCTCGTTTTCCCCCAGGATTCCCTTTTCATTAACTATTTCATATAAGGTTTTTCCGTCGATATATTCTTCAATAGTGTAAAGTGTATCACCGGATTTGTCGATTTCTACGAGTTTCGGAATACCGAAAAAGTCAGATTCCTTCAGTTTCATAAAAACATCGTAGTTGTAAATAGAGTATTTCTTTCGGACATAGAGTTTGCCATTTTCCCGGTTTCTTATCAGGATAACATTATCCTTATTCTTCAGATTCTGCAGCACTTCATATTTGCTTTTTGTTTCAGAGTCAACCCTGTTCTGCCAGAGGAACTCTGCAAAATAGTCTAAATCCCGGCTATAGTATTTTATGTCGGTCTTCAGGTTACTGCTTTTTCTATTTGCTGCAGTCAGCAACTCTATGACACGTTCCTTGGCCTCCTGCAGGGTTAGTTCATTCTGGAACCAGCTAAGAAAATCCCGGGAATCCTTTCTTTCCAGATAAAACGTATCCCTGACCGTAGTTTCGGTATTACTGTCCGAATTGCTGTATCCGTCACGGAGAAGGCATTTTTTTACATGATCATAATACGGAATCCAGTATTTATCCTGATAGCTGTTTCCACTCCGTCCCCTTCCCCTGGGAGGAGTAGAGGAGATGGTATTATCAGGATTCTGTTTAAGTATTCCCACGGCGGATTTTATCTTTGATTCGGGAATAAAAACAGCATAAGGCCTTCTGGAATCAGAACTGTTGTCGTCCACAGCAAGGGATAACTGCCGGGACAGATTGTCAGCATCTGCCTTACAGCAAAAGAATACAACGCCGCTCTTATTCCATTTTGACCTGGTCCGATACCCAATAGAGGTTTCACTGGACAGGATGGCATAGGGAGAGGAATCATTAAGATTCACTTTCTTAAATACAAGCCCCTGGTTCTCCATGTAGTCCTTAAGCTCGCTGATTATTCTTGCAGAATTACCGCTTTCTATGCCAAACACTGATCTATACCCCCTTCAGCTGGATTACTCATATTTTATCAAATCTGGATACGCTTTACCACAAAAATTATGTAAACCTAATGAACAGCTGTTCGAGGTATAAGTGGTGTTTATGGTACAGCAGGTAGCTCATACTGAGATCATAAGGTGATCGAAAAAGCCATCAGACGGAGGAGGCAGCATGAAACATATCGTAGTTGACCTGGAAATGAATAATATCCGCAAGAAATCAGAGGCAAGAAGAGTGTGTACGATGGAAACTATCGAAATCGGCGCAGTAATGCTCGATGAAAACCTTCAGGAAATATCAACGTTCCGAACCTATGTGAAGCCGGAATATAATGACGGTATCGAGAGGAAGATTACAAGGCTCACAGGCATAACAGATGAGATGGTTCTGAATGCGCCTATGTTTAATGAGGCTCTCCGGATGTTTACAAGCTGGTGCATGGGAACTGGGGATGAGGTAACTATTTATGCCTGGAGCGATACTGACTATCAGCAGATATCTAAGGAAATGCTTCTGAAAAGGTATGAAGTATCCGAGGAAGAAAAGGCTCTTTTTTATAATGAGTGGTCAGATTTTCAGCACGAATTCGATTCTCATATGGGTTTTGAGAGGCAGCTTTCCCTCAGTATGGCCTTAGATATGGCCGGAATTGATTTCTCCGGGCGTGAACATGATGCTCTGGACGATGCCAGGAATACTGCCGGTCTCCTTCAGATATTCAGAGATGAAGAGTTGTTTAATAATACACTGCGGAAAATAAGGGAATATATGAAACCGTCTTCGATTGGAAATACAATCGGAGATCTCATAGATTTATCCGGATTTGCGGTCGCATAAACTTCCATAAGTTTCGCATAGAAACCGGGGGTATTGATTCTTAAAAATCCGCAGATTATACTTTGATCATCAGAGTCGACACTGATGAAAGGAGCATGGGTTTGGACGATCTTGACCGGCAGATTTTGAGGATAATGAGAGGGAATGCCAGGATCAGCTTTCAGGAATTGGGAGATAAGCTTGGAATGTCCCGAGTAGGGGCAAAGAAGCGTGTCCGAAAGCTGGAGAAAGAAGGCATAATCCGGGGATACAATACTTGTATTTACGGGGAAAACGAGATCACGATGATGATAGATATCGTGACAAAGCCCGGAAAATACGAGGATGTTCTGAAGAAGGTGTCCTGGAGAACAGCATTTATCCGGCAGATATACGGAACTACAAAAGAAAACCATATTCATATGGTAGCCGTGTCCGATTCTGTATCAAACCTGAAATATCTTACACGGATTATCCGAAAAAAGTGTGGAGAGGATATCGAAGTAATCCAGTGCCACGCTGTAAAGGAGATCATCAAGGATGTATACGGAGGGATAGACAAATATGGACAGAAATCAGTGTCAGACAGCGAAGGAAGTACTGGCTCAGCTTAACGGAGTGAATGTAAACGAAAAGAAAGGTGGGAAGCTTAAGTTCCGGATGTATATAACCCAGGATATGTGGGATACGCCAATAGATAACCTGGAGCTCAGCGTCCGATCATATCACAGCCTGAAAAGGGCGGATCTGAATACCATAGGTGATATAGCCGAGGCAGTATCTGAAGGCATGGATCTCAGCCATATCAGGAACTGCGGAGCAAAGAGCATAAGGGAGATACATGAGAGGCTGTTCCTTTTTCAGTACTACTCTCTGAAAGAAAGCAGGAGAGAGGCATATTTGAAGGAAGTGGTGGAGTTAAACAAGTGATTTCTCCGTTTTTGGTGAAATAAGATCGCTTAATTCCATGAATCGGATGTATATTCCGGTCTCAAATAGGAATATCATATGATCAGACAACCGGATTTTACGGGAAACTCAGCAATAATGAGTATTGAAATGGCATACCGGCGGCAATATAATATAAATAGTGCGCCGCCGGGGGTTATCTGAAGGAGGCGGCATATGAGAAACAGAAGATTATTAGGAATAATAATAGTTTTATCGCTGATATTTGCGACCCTTTTTGCCGGAACTGCATATGCCGGAACAGCTCCTGGAACCGGAGAGTGTGGTGTTGTTTCATGTAAAAACAACTGTGCCCCGGGAAGTTACTATTGTTCCAAGCATACATGTGCTAAATCCGGATGTCACAACAAGTGTGCTATCGGATACAGTTATTGCAACAAGCATAATAATGTGAAAAAGGAGCCCTATTCCGGGGAATGCGGTGTATGTTCCTGTAAAAATCATAATGTTTCCGGGAGCTATTATTGTTCCAAACATACCTGCGCCAGGTCAGGTTGCAATAACAAAGCAGCGATAGGATACAGTTACTGTAACAAGCATAATACGGCAACATCCAGTAGTTCAAGCAAGAAGAAAACGACCTCAAGCAGCAAGTATTCAAATAGTAAGTGGAAGTCTGATACCTATGATGTACATAATTACAGTGATTCCCAGAGCTTCGCAGATGATAAGTGGGAAGAATTTTACGATTACGAAGATGACTACGATGATGAGGACGAGGCATACGACGCAGCAGAGGATTATTGGTACGACAATTACTGATGAAGTACAGTGGGCGAGAATATAGGGGAAATATTTATGTTGGGGTGTATAAAAATAGATGATTATTGGGGAATAGGTGCATAGATTATTTATAGCGGATGACTGTGTGTTATAGTTGTCCGCTTTTTATGATTATAAACGCATGTTCGTAATGAAAAATATTAAGAGAAAGGGGAGTGCATATGACACCGGAAGAGAAGGCGCGTGTTAAAATTGACAAGCAGTTGAATAACGCTGGTTGGGACATAGTATCTCGCGATGAATACATTCCCATGACCACAACGGCTGTAAAAGAGGCTCTAATGCAGGGTAATAAAGAAAGCGATTATCTTTTGTTTATTGATAATAAAGCAATCGCTGTATTGGAAGCCAAGCGGGAGGATAATCCCCTTGGCGTTGATGTAGAAAGTCAGGCAGAGGGCTATGCAAAGCATCCCCAGAACTGGTATGGGTTATGGTTTGATAAGCTGATTCCGCTTGTTTATATGGCCAACGGAAAGAAGATTCTTTTCAAGAATATGCTTACAGATCCTGACGGAGATTATACGGAGCTCTCTGAGATGCATTCACCGAAGAAGATGCTTCAGATTATCGGTACAAAATCTGAGTACGGTGCGTTACCATACTTGCAGCGGAAAGGGCTGCGTGACTGTCAGTACGATGCAGAGATACACCTTGAATACTCGTTGAAAAACGGAGAGAAAAAAAACCTTGCGGTTCTTGCGACTGGTGCGGGAAAGACTTACCTTGCTTGCCTCGCAACGTATCGTCTTCTTAACTACACATCTACAAATCGGGTTCTTTTCCTTGTTGACAGAAATAATCTTGCGCGACAGACCGAATCGGAATTCCATCTTTTTGACAGAACTGAGAAAAGTCAGCCAATGAGGGATCTGTATTTGATCAAGAGGCTAAAGAAAGAATCAGATATTAGCTCTGATGTTGTAATATCAACAATCCAAAAATTATTTGCTGTACTAACGGGTCAGCAGATTACAGATGAAAACGAAGATGCTGAAGATGAGGAAGCAAAGAGGAATGAAGATAATGATGATCTTAGTGAGAGGATTTCGCTTGACTATAATCTGAAATTGCCGCCGGACTATTTCCAGTTTATCATTATTGATGAATGTCATCGCTCCATATATGGAAAGTGGCGTGCTGTCTTGGATTATTTTTCAAAAGCAAAGATTCTTGGACTGACCGCCACACCAACTCCGGAAGCATTATCGTTTTTCAACGATAATATCATTGAAAAATATTCATATGATGACTCAGTAGTAGATGGTGTTAATGTCCCATTCCGAGTATTTCGTATTGCTACAAAAGTGACTGAGAATGGCGGTGTTATCGAAGAAGGATCTAAAGTTGTTGAGGTGGCGCATAAAACCGGTAAGACGACGACATATGATTCTGATGCTGACTATACGTATACTGCTCAGGCGCTTGACCGTTCCGTGGTAAATCGTGATCAAATACGGAAAGTGCTTACAGCTTATAAGGATTCCATATATTCAGATTTATATCCGGAACGTGATAAAAAATGGGAGTATATCCCGAAGACTCTAATATTTGCCAAGGACGATAACCATGCCACCATGATCGTTGATGTTGTGGAGGAGGTGTTCAAGGGCGAGTTCGATGGCAGTGTTCCCGAAAACTTTGTTCAGAAGATTACCTATTCAGCAGGTGATTCCAATGCGCTGATAAGGGATCTCCGGACGGAGAAAGAGTTCCGAATTGCTGTTACCGTTACCCTTGTGGCAACCGGTACGGATGTCAGACCTCTGGAAGTCGTTCTCTTTATGAGAGATGTTATGTCAGATGTCCTATATACACAGATGAAGGGACGGGGATGCCGTACCATCAAGGATGATAAACTTCGAGAAGTGACGCCGAACGCTGATACCAAGGAGTGCTATTACATTGTTGATGCGGTTGGCGTTACCGAGCATGATCATACGATACCAGGCGGCGAATGGGGACCGAATAAGAAAAATCTGTCGCTTGTTCAGCTTCTTGAGCATTTGGCTCATGGAGAGGTCAGCGATGATAATCTTATATTGCTCAGGAATTATTGTTCGACCATTAACAAACGTTATGAGGATGATGCTCTGTTCGGAAAACATCTGGATTATTTCATCACAGAGTTTGGCTTTGCACCGAGGACTCTTGCTAACCAAATCCAAGACGCTTTTGAGCGTGATATCCTTTTTGAGTATCAAGGCCCGTCGGGAGACAATACGGCTCGTCTTGCGCTTATTGCAATACTTATGAATAATCTGCAGGCGCGAAATAAGCTTATCGAGATGCAGAAGGGTTATTCTGTATCTATACAGGATGAGGATACTGTCATATACGTAGGATTTTCTAAGGAAACCGCAAAGGGTTATATCGATAATTTCGAGAAATATATCAATGACAATAAGGATTCCATAGAAGCTCTGCGAATTATTTATAACTCAGAAGATACGGTTATCACGCATAAGATGCTTGTTGAACTTCGTGACAGATTGATATCTGAGAACAAACAGTACGGAGTGTATCAGCTCTGGAAGAGTTATAAGGTGCTGGATGAAGAAGGAAATGTAGATGAGCTTGATATAAAACACAATGTCAATGCTCTGACAAATCTGATACAGATAGTCAGATTTGCATACGGAAAGAATCAGAAACTTACAAGCCTTGTGGTTGGATATGCTCAGAGATTCAGCTTGTATTGCGGACAAAACCAGCGTGTTCTTACGGAAGACCAAGTTGATATCATGAAATCCATTGCAGAATATGTGATAAATGACGGTGCAATTTCTGCTCCGGAACTTAATTCAGTAAATACTGACTTATGGAGAAGGGGAGTTGTAAGTTTTACCGCACCTGTCTTGGACACAGAAATGCAAATCATGGCAAAGTTTTTATTAAGGACGGCATAAATAATGGCAAATCAAAAAAATGAATCAGCTCTTATCAAAAAAGTAAAGGACATTGCGAATGTAATGGCATCCGCAGGTGTGGGCTTTACGGATTATATTACTCAGCTCACCTATATCCTGTTTTTAAAGATGGATGCAGAGAAAGAAGAACTCGGACTTGGAAGTTCTATTCCTGACGGATACAAGTGGAAGGATATCGCAGGGTTAAGTGGCGATGACCTGCTTAATAAGTATGAGGAAATACTAAAAGATCTTTCTGAAGAGGAGGGTCTTATTGGAACTATTTTCACCAAAGCCACAAACAAGATTAGTCGACCAGTTATGCTTAAGGAAGTTTTCAAAATGGTGGCCGGTGAAAACTGGTATATGATGGATGGCGATCTTAAAGGTGCCATATACGAGCGAATCCTTGAGGATAACGGACAGGATAAAAAGAGCGGTGCTGGTCAGTATTTCACGCCTCGTTCCCTTATAAAAGCCATTGTTGATGTAGTGGATCCAAAGATAAATGAAACGGTTGCGGATCCCTGTTGTGGTACCGGAGGCTTTCTGCTAGCGGCATATGATCATATGAGAGTTCAGAGCAAGGATATGGAAAAGCAGGAGTTCCTTAAGAATAATGCTCTTTTTGGTGCGGATATTACACCTTTGGTTGTAACCCTTGCATCAATGAATCTGTTCCTCCACGATATAGGTGTAAGAAAGAGTCCGATAATCCTGAGGGACTCCCTTGTGGAAGTTTCCGATGATTTGTATCAGGTGGTTATGACAAATCCGCCTTTTGGAACAAGACCGCAAGGGAGTGTTGAAGTATATTCCAGCCGTCCGGAATTTATAAAAACCAGCGATAATCAGGTAAACTTCCTGCAGCATATCATGTCTATTGTAAAAACTGGCGGGCGTGTAGGCGTAGTTCTTCCTGACAGCGTTCTTACCGATCAGGGAGCTACGGCGAAAGTACGAGAAAAGCTAATGAAGGATTATAATCTTCATACAATCCTAAGGCTTCCTACCGGCATCTTTTATGCCAATGGTGTAAAGACCAATGTTCTTTTCTTTGATAAGGGAGAAGAAACAAAGGATATCTGGGTATACGATTACCGTACGGGTATCAAACATACCATGGCAACAAAGCCCATGACACGTGCAGACCTTGATGAATTTGTAACCTGCTACTGCTCGGGACATCAGCAGGACAGAAAGCCCACTTACAGTGAAGAAAACCCTAACGGACGCTGGAGGAGGTTTACAGAGGAGGAAGTAAAGAAAGCAGATACCCTTGATTTCAAGTGGTTGGATCTGGAACAGAAGGATGAACGTACCGTTCAGGAAGTTCTTGATGATATGCAAGCAGAATCTGATGGTATAGCAGAGGCTGTTGCAAAACTTAAAGAACTTCTCGGGGGCGTTGATTTATGATAGATACAGAGGCTTTAAGAAAAAAGGTCATAGACCTTGCTATACAGGGTAAACTCACAGAGCAGTTTCCGAATGATGGAGATGCTGAGACTTTGTATGCCCAGATACTGGATCATAAGTTGCAGCTTATTAAGAAAGGAAAGATTAAAAAGGATAAGGCACTTCCAGATATTGCTGCGGATGAAATCCCATTTGATATTCCTGATAATTGGAAATGGGTTAGGCTTGGTGAATTATGTTTGCAAATAACGGATGGAACACATAGAACTCCTACATATCAAAGTGAAGGAATACCTTTTTTATCAGTAAAAAATATTTCTTCAGGTGCGTTTGATTTGACAGATATTAAGTATATTTCCGAAGAAGAGCATTCTGAATTGATAAAAAGATGTAAGCCTGAAAAAAATGATGTGCTTGTTTGCCGTATTGGAACATTAGGCAAGGCCATCACAATAGATATAGATTTAGAGTTCAGTATATTCGTTAGTTTGGGACTTATTAAAACTACAGATAAAACAATATCCGACTATATTGTCCAAGTTATTAATTCTGGTTACGGTGATACATGGATAAAGGATAATAAAGCTGGTGGAGCAATGCATACTTACAAGATTAACTTGAATAGTTTGGCATTGTTACCTGTTCCGTTAGCCCCAATATCTGAAATAGAGAGAATTCTTCAGCTTAATGATGAAGTAAAAACACATATTGAAAATATCTATAATCTTCAAGCAAAATACAGAAACGATCTTGCGGTATTAAAGAGCAAGATTATCGATTCGGGTATTCAGGGCAAATTGACGGAGCAGCTTTCTGAGGATGGAGATGCGGAAGACTTATATGCTCAGATCCTGAATCAAAAATCGCAGCTGATTAAGGAAGGAAAGATAAAAAAGGAAAAACCGCTTCCGGATATTGCAGCAAATGAGATTCCGTTTGAGATACCTAAGAATTGGAAGTGGGTACATCTTGGAGAGATATTTGAGCATAATACAGGAAAAGCTTTAAATAGTTCGGATAAAGATGGCGAATTATTGGAGTATATTACGACATCAAATATGTATTGGGAGCATTTTGAGTTAGTCTCCTTGAAAAAGATGTTCTTTAAGGAATCTGAGATAGAGAAATGCACCATAAAAAAAGGTGATTTGCTTATCTGTGAGGGTGGAGATATTGGGCGTTCTGCTATCTGGGATTTTGATTATGAGATGAGAATACAAAATCATATTCATAAGCTCAGAGGATATGGTGGAATTAATCATAAGTATTACTACTATATGATGTGGAATTATAAAAACCGGGGAATAATAGATGGAAGAGGAATTGGCTTGCAGGGTTTTTCTTCAAAGAGAGTTCATTCTTTAGTTGCACCATTACCGCCTATTGATGAGCAGAATAGAATTGTGGAAAGAATAGATTCTATTTTAGAACAATTGAAATAAAAAATGGAGGCATCATATGTACGATAAAATCCGTAACGATATATCACAGCAGTATTACAAGGACAATTACCCGAATGAAGGTCAACGCTTTGTTGCATGGTATCTTCGTAATATCCATAACCTTGATACCATTGAGGCGAAGGACTGCATCACAGATGGCGCGGGAGATAAACAGATAGATGCAGTATATATTGATAACGATTCGTCGACTGTTTATATCATACAGGGTAAATTCTATTCTGGTGACACGGTTGATGCTGCACCTCTTCGGGAGGTTTTGGCTTCATGGGTTGAGATAAAGAACCTGTCAAAGCTTCAGGAGGATGCGAACGAAAAACTCCGTGTTAAAATCAGTGAGCTTGCAACGGCACTTGAAGACGATTATGAGGTGGTCTTCGAATTAATTACGACTGCTGATCTTACAGAATCTGCAAAGGCGGATTTAGCAACATTCCGGAAGGAACTTTCCGAAGATGATTCCCTTTCCGCAAATCTTGTCCTTGTAGATAATGAGATGCTTAAGTTCAAGTATGATGAAGCACTTAATAAGAACAGGCCGTATATCAATCATGAGTTCAAGGTTGACCCGAGCAAATGTATGGAGATAGAAATCGGAGGAACGAAAGCGGTTGTTGCTGCTATTCCGCTTAAAGAATGTATCAAGATTCCTGGCATAAAAGACGGAAGCCTTTTCAGAAAGAATGTGCGTCAGTCCTTGGGAACAAATAATAAAGTCAACAAAGGAATAGCATCGACTCTTAAGAAGGATGCCGAAGGATTTTTCTTTTATCATAACGGTATTACTGCAATATGCTCCCAGATTACGCTTAAGGATGATTTGCTCAGCGTTAAGGAACTAAATGTTGTAAACGGATGTCAGTCATTAAGTACAATTTATAGTTGCAGCGAGGCGGTAAGGAATACGAATGACGGATATGTAATGTTTCGTTTTTATGAGATATCAGACCCTGAGAAGGCTGACAAAATTAGCACATCAACGAACTCGCAGAGTGCGGTTAAAGCAAGAGACCTCCGAAGTAATGATAAATTTGTTCTTGCTATGAAGAAGGCATATGAGCAATGCTATACGGACGGATATTTCATTACAAAGAGGGGAGAGACGGCGGACCCTGCCAAGTATAACACCAATCATGTTGTATCATTAACGGAATTGGGTAAGCAGCTTATTGCATGGCATTCACAGAGACCCACAATTTCATATAGTGAGACCAAGATATTTGATAAGTATTTTGATCAGATATTCCGTAAGGAATATGCTCCCGAGAAAGTGCAGGCATTAAATGAATTATCGAAGTGTGTGAGTGCAAAGTGGGTAAATGATAATCCGATGGGATTAAATGAATCACTCCTTGCTATGAAAGCTTATGCACCGCATCATCATCTTTATACAATTTCGATGTTCTTCTGCGAGGTGAATAAGATGCCGGAATCTGTTCCGAATCCTGCTGTAGCATATGAGCTCCTTAAGAAGAATGATTTGCTGGATATTATTGTCGATATGGCTGGACAATGCCTTAATATGGCATTTGAAACGGCATCATCTGAGACTGTTGAGAGCGGAAAGATTTTCAGTCCACAGAATTGGATAAAGGCTAAAGCATCTTTGAAGGATATACGAAGCGCTGTTAAGAACCAGATGGGTGCACTTAAGTTTGCACCAGGTGGAAAAGAAATAGTTGATAAGATTAACAAAGGACTTAAGATGGATACTACCGATTTTGAGGGCAGATGGACTGCCGATTGATTTTGATCGTGAGTGATATAAAGCAAGGGTAGAAAGATATGGATGTTATTTCATTATTGCTAAAAAGAGCCGAGTTTGGATTCAATATAAAAGAAAAGGATTTATTTCTTGATGAAATAGTAAAATCCGGTGAAGACGAGGTTGCCATTATTAGTACGGAAAATGGTTTTAGATTGCACGGTTCTAATGTTGATAATCTTACAATTCTCTTTAGTTCCTATAAGTTAAAGGGCATGTTTAATCTTAAGAATCCGTATGCCAATACAAATACGGAGGTGGGTTTGTATATTTTTTCAAAAAAGTATGATAAAGACATTCTGTATGGAATCTATAGAGAAAATCTTAGAGGAAGAGTATCAAGAGTAGATAGCATAGAGCTTTGGCCAGAATTTCCAGAAGAATACTATGATTATATTGATAATGTTGAAAAATATATAGAATCTGGGAAGTGTCCGAGTGATACCGGTAACCAGGAATTTGGTACAATATCAAGAATTGATAGAACCGATGATCAGTGGAATCCAGATAGGTTTAATAAAACAGCGGTAAAAATCCGAGAAAAGCTCAAAACAGAAAAAACCGTTGTATTATGTGATGTTGCTGATATCATTCAACCGAGATCAGACCCTGAACATAAACGCACTACTTCCTGTTTTACTATATCTGCATGGAAGTATCCTATTGATTACACTAAGCTCCGAGAAGGAGTAATGACAAATACTGTATTGAGAAAAGGGGATATTGTATTTGCCGGAACCGATAAACTCTATTTGTTAGCAGATGCCCCGGAACAGGAGTTATATGTTAGCCCGAGTGTATATGTTATCAGACCTAACACAATATGCCCGGAATACTTATATCTGTATCTGAAAAGTGATACTGCTCAAGTCATTATGAATTCCATATCTACGGGCTCAGTAATACGAAGAATAAATCGAAGAGATATGGAAAACATCCGCATTATTATTCCAAAGAAAGATGATGATTATTATAAACAGGTATTTCGAGTAGAGAACTATGCTGTGAATGATATTGCACAGTTTAATTCCATTATTCAAAAACTTAAAGCACAAGAAACAAATAATATTGAAGAAATTCTCGATTCTGAGCTTGTGAGAAATCTGAAGACCTATAAATCCGATGTTATGGAAAAATTCTTAACGGATGATTTTAATGAATTGAATATATGCTATAGAAATAAAGCATATAAGGCGGCGTTGATTTTAGCAGGATCTATTTTGGAAGCCGTCTTGATTGATTGGCTGTCAGAAATAGATGATAGGAATTACTTTGATGAAACGTATTATTCAAAAAAGGATGGCAAAGAAGGAACGCTAGCAATATATATACGGGATATTAAATATATAAAAAGACCCAATTGGATGAAAGCGGCAGATAAGGCATATGCAATAAAAGACTACAGAAATAAGGTTCATGCCAAATTATGTATCAAAGGTAATAATATAAATGAAAATATATGCAGACAAGTGATTGGATATCTGGAGGATGTGCTTAAAACACGCAAGGGTAAAATGATAAAAAGATAATATACGAGAATACGAGATTATTGATTATTATCCGAGTCAGATACTAAGTTTTCCGACATATATAAACTATACAAAAAACTGAAGGGGTTAAAATGCGAAACATAAATGAGCTTATGGGGTTGATGGAAGGCATTGATTTCGATAACGTGATCAATGATAAAGAGGTCTCTCTCATCCAGTCATGGGTGGATCGAAACAGAAATCTGGCACATGAAAAACAGCAGGTGGAGCTGATTGAGATTCTGGAGGATGTGCTGGAAGATCATGTTATTACGGAGGATGAAAAGGACAGAGTATTAAATTTCTGCAGCGTATTACGAAATGAAGTGACCGATGAAATCGCTAAGATATACGAATTAAACGGTATTATTGAAGGTATTATTAGTGACGGGGTTGTGAATGAACCAGAGATAAGACGTTTAGAGTCCTGGATGAAAGACAATTCATCAATTGTCCGTAATTACAAGCCCGCTAAGGATTTGGGTAGGATAATAGATGATATTCTGGAAGACGATATTGTTACTGATGAAGAACAGGAGAAAATTCTGGGATTCTTAAAAGATATGATCAAGGAATCTCAGTTAAGTATTAAACTTGATCATTTGAGGAAGCAGGTCAGGGAACGTAACAATATTGGGCTGGATCTGATAGATCTTTTACGTGATGAAGATGCTATGGACAGAATCCATGATATGGCAGAGAAACGGCTAATGGATTCTCTGAGATCATATGCTGGAATAATTGAAGATAAGGAAATTGTATTCATATCACTGACGCTTATCGCAATGCTCTATTATGACGGCTCCTATTATGAAGGAGTAAGAGATACATATCTGACGCTCTATTCCAGATTTCCAAAGCACAAAGTGGAAGGGCACATTAGAAGTTTTTTATCCAGATATCTGACCAAGGAAGAAAAAAGTGATAAGGATGTATTAACGGGTGCTAAGAATGCGATTATTAAGGTCGTGCTGACAAATGCGCTGGTTCCAAGGTTGTTTTTGGAGCCCTTTATTGAATTCATATTTGACATATACAGACTTAATTTCAATTATGATCTCCCGGATAATCTCTATGATGAATTTGATTTTGTATATGATTGTCTTCGAAGCAGCATGCTGTCGGATGATGATGATTTCCAGGATAATGTCACGAAAAAAACCTATAAACTCATAAGATCTACAAAGAAGTTGATTTCAAATGGACGGGATCTGAACAGTCTTATAGGGCTTAGTACTATTGTTGTCAGATTGATCGACAGGATCTTCTGGGATAAGGATTTCACCATATATAACCCATATCTGAAATATGGTTTTGATAAATGGAATGCTACACTGAAACGAGATGAATACAATAATGTATCGCGAGGATCAAAAGGGGAAAGATCCAGATGGGAACCAGCATTTTATCTTGATGATAAAAATATATATCTTTTCCCCCCTATTCATAGGGTGAAGGGCAGTTATGACTACAGAGATATAAGAATAGAAGTCCTGTCCGGCGGGGAAGTGGTTTATGAAAAATGTGATCCCGATATTTCGCTGGCAGTTGGTGGATATACTGTTAATGGGGAGAATATCAGAATTGAAGATCCCTTAAACCATCTGTCATACAGACTGATGGCGGGAGAGGAAATAATATACAGCAGTAAAGAGAAGCTTTACAGAAATGTTCTGGTTTTCAATCAGGATGGAAGAGAGATAAAAAATTGCTGTGATTATTCTGGAACAGCTGTATTCTGTCATAAAGAAGAGCAGCCGACATTAAAGACTATCACATCAAATCGATATTACATACTGTCATATCTGAATGTAAAAAAAGGCGATGCAGTGGCTTTTGATAATTTTGTCTTCAATTTCTCATCAATGGTCAAACCTGGAGTGTTTGGAGACTGTTATGAAAATGTATATGTAAGAAAAGATACCGATGATCGCGTCCGGCTATATAAAGAAGTAAAATATCTGATTTTTGAGAATCTCAGGAACAGGGGAGAAAACTATGAAATTCTTGTAAATGGAAAGCGGCATAAGCTTTCGGATTTTGAATATACCATTTCAGAAAGGGGAGAATACAATAAATATGAAGTGAAGTTTCATATTGATCATGCTGGTTTTTATAGCATATTAGTTAATGAAATCAGCAACGGAAAGACTAATAGGATCGCTAAGTTTGATGTTGCAGTAGACTATTATTTTTGTTATGAGATCACAAAACTTGATGACTATACGTTTGAATATTATATTACCGGGGATTTGTCGGATTATGCTATAAGGGGACAATTAGAACTGGATAGCTTTGATGAAAAAACTATAAAGGGGGCATATTACACAGAAGAATACTATTATCTCATTCCTTTCATGATTGATGCATACCGCATTTCGGGATGTGGATGGCAGCCTTATAAGCAAGATATATGGGGAGGAGATATAAAAGAGGATTCTGTACTGGAATTATATGATCCGGAAATAGACGAGCTTATAGTTTATTCGGATACCGGGACCGTTCTGGAAACGCTTGCCGTGGAGAATAAAGGTATTATCTCCAGGATAAAAGTGGGGTTTATCTGCTCATACAAAAAAGAATATGATCATCTTCTGTTGCTATTTACTAAGGATGGTGTAAAAAAGCATACGATTTTCTGTCTGAATAAATGCTATATGAAAGATGAGACAGAATGGTATTTCGATTCCGATAGCGGCACAATGTTGATTAACCCTTGGTTTGAGGGTAAAGGAAATGTGTACTGCGAGATACATGACTCCAGTGATAATAAGGTGTTCCGCAGTGATTCGTTAAAGAATAACTGTACAATAGAGGTGGAAGGTATTCTGCCGGAAGAGAAGTATGCGATAGTTTTTTATGAAAAGGAAAAAGGTCTATCCCTTGCAAAACCAAGGGAAATCAAACGATATTATCAGGTATTCTATACTCCGGAGAACTTCGTAGGTAAGGATTTCCGCATTGTTGAAGTAAACTATGATGAGGAAAAGGTTAGTATTCCGGAAGAGAAAATTACAAAGCTGAGCATACATTTTGAAAGCCGTGATAAAGAAGGTAATTATCACGGTGAGATGTATGAGCAGAGTCCGAGACCTGGATACAGATGCAATATCATGAAACCAATAGTTGCAGAATTATGTAGTGATATCACAAGTAGCAGCATAGAGATATTTGTTACGAAAAACGGGATACCATTGACTATAATTCCGGGTACAAGCCATGTTACGGATTCCTTGAAGAATAAAGGACGGGATGTAATCAGTTTTAGGGCTATGCTTGTTTGAAACGGGGGTATATATGAGTAAGCTGAATGCTCTGGAAAAATCTCAGTATATAAATGATAATTACAAGGATTATTTACGTTCCTCATTCAGATTTGGGACGGAACGAATTCAAAAACTGTTTGAAGAACAGCTGGAAGAGGAAGAATTGTTTAAGGGACCATACCTAAGTTTGGAATTGCCTTTTGTCAGGGGAAATGGTGTGGTGGATCTGGCAAAAGAAGGGATTATTTGCAAGTCCTTTGATAAGCTTGAAAAGGTATATCGGGGCAAGTTATATTCCCACCAGGAAGAGGCAATCCGGCATATAAATGCTGGAAACAGTGCAATAGTAACTACCGGAACAGGATCCGGAAAAACAGAGTGTTTTTTATATCCCATATTAAATGATCTACTTCGTGATTATGAAAACGGCAATCGGGAGGATGGTATAAGGGCCATTTTCCTTTACCCGATGAATGCCTTGGTTAATGATCAGATAGAAAGACTTCGCGGTATATTAAAGAACTGCCCTGAGATAACCTTTGGCTTTTTTACCGGAGATACAAAGGAATCATGTCCAAATGACTATAGAATGAAGAATGGGCTTCTCGAAAACGAACTGGTATCAAGAGAGGAGATAAGAGAAAATCCGCCTCATATCCTGTTTACGAACTATTCTATGCTTGAGTACCTTTTGATTCGTCCAAATGATTACTCGATTTTCCAGAAAGAAAGGCTTCATAACTGGAAATACGTTGTACTTGATGAGGCGCATACTTATAGCGGCTCTCTTGGTATTGAGATCTCACTTCTTCTGCGGCGACTGATCGGAATGGCTCAGAACAAGCCCAGATTTATCCTTACAAGTGCTACATTGGGTGAGCAGGGGAAATCTGAACAGGATATTATAGATTTTGCTACAAGTCTAACATCAGTTCAATTCAAGCTGCAGGATATTATTTTTTCTAAGAGAATTCATCCTGACAGGGCAAATGTCGGGTATACGATAAAGGGGGAGGATTATTCTGCGCTAAAGGCGGCAGCAGGAGATATGAATCCGATCCGGGAGATATCATCTCGCTATAAAACAATTGAAGCAGACACTGCGAATGCCTGTTTATATGAGTTGCTTATAGGCGACAAAAATGTCTTTGCGTTATATGAACTGCTAAAGGATGGCACCCAAACTGTAAAAACTGTGTATTCTGAATTTGAAGACAGGATGTCCAAATCCCAGTTCAATGACATGGTTGATCTGATTAATCTTTCTGAAAAAGAGGGAATCAGGATTTTTGATCTAAAATATCATTCATTTGTAAGACCCCTCTCTGGGGCCTATGTGTCTTTTGGAAAAGATCCCTCATTAACATTTACAAAAACCAATTACCTGAATGGGCTTCGTGCATTTGAAGTGGGCAATTGCAGATACTGTAACTCTCCATACATCATTGGAAAGGTTCTGCGGAACAGTGGGGATGATCTAGATCATCTCATGCAGAACAACGAGGTGGATATTTATGAGAATTACGGAGATAACGAGAATATCAATCTGGACTATTTCCTTATTGAAAACTCGATAAATGAGGAAGAAGTAAGCAACGATATTCTTGAAGAATACAAGCTTTGCTCAAAATGCGGAGCACTGGGTTCGGCCAGCAATTTAAACAGAAAAAAGTGCGGGTGTGGCGAGGAGTACGAGTTTAGTATTTATAAGATTGTACCTAGTAAAAAGGATAAGGATCCTCGCCCATATAACAATATAACGCAATGCCCATGTTGCGGCCATAAGAGTAATTCTGGCGTTGTGCGTTCTTTGAACCTCGGAAAAGATGAAGCAACAGCGATCATCGCCCAGATGCTATACGAAGCGATAGATAAAGGAGAAACCGTTGTTAAACAAAAAGGTAAACTGTCTGTGTCCTTGGGAAACAGGGAAAAGAAAGCGGTGGAAGTTGAGAATGCAAAGCAGTTCCTGGCTTTTTCAGATAGTCGTCAGCAGGCAAGTTTTGCTGCAGTATTCTTTGATTCCACTCATTCGAGGATGCTTCATAAACGAATGATTTGGAAGGTGATTGAAGATCATGATTATAATGATCTTTCACTTGAAGACTTAAGAATAGGGCTATCCAAGCTGATTAAGGCAAGATTCTTTTTTGGGAGTTCTGACTCGGAGGCTAAGAAGACAGCTGAAACCAACAGGGAAACATGGGTGGCTATTCTTACAGACCTGTTGAAAATCGACGGTACATATGATGGGGAAGGAATGGGTCTATATTATTTTGACCTTAACCTGTCTGAAATAATGGATCAGATATCAGAAGAAGATGTAGAAGAATCCCTTGGAAAGTATGGAATAAAAAAGGCGGATCTTGCAGTTATCATGCAGGTTGTATTAAGTGTATTTAAGACTACGCCTGCGATCAAATATGATTATGAATGGACATCTGAAGAGGATAAAAGAGATGCTTTAGGATATCGTCGTTTTGATAATGGTGTCATGTATAACTGTTCTGAGCAGAAACAGAAGGTCAGGAGTTTTGTTCCCATAAGAAATGAGGATAATTTCGTTACCAGGTATATCCAGAAGGTCTGTGGTTGTAATTCAGACGATTCTAAGCTGATTCTCGATATGATTTTCAATGGTCTGGCCGTTGAGGGAGGACTGTTTTCAAAATATGAAGGTGTGTCCGGGACATATCAGATTGATGCAAAACAGTATGTGCTGAAGAATTATCGGAATTCAAAATACTATCGATGTGATAAATGTGGCAGGTTAACTCCGTATAATGTCCATGATAAGTGCGTGCAGGATAAGTGTAGCGGAAAACTATATGAGGTTGATCCGGATGAGGTGCTACAGAATAACTATTATAGAAAGCAATATAAGACGAAACGGATAGAAAAAATACGGATCGAAGAGCATACGGCTCAGCTTAGCCGGGAAGAAGCAAAGAGATACCAGAAAGAGTTTGTTGATGGAAAAATCAATATTTTAAGCTGTTCAACTACCTTTGAAATGGGTATAGATATTGGAGACTTGGAAACAGTTTTCATGAGAAATGTTCCTCCTACTCCGGCAAATTATGTTCAGAGAGCCGGTCGTGCCGGTAGGGCAAAAGACAGCACCGCGTATATCCTGACATATTGTGGAGTGTCTTCCCATGATTATACTTTTTTCTGCGAGCCGCAGAGAATGATCTCAGGGCAGATACGGCCTCCCTATTTCAATATTCTTAACAAGAAGATAATAGTGCGTCATATTATGGCAGCATGCCTGGGATTTTTCTTCAGAAAAAATGAGGAATACTTTAAGAATGCGGAGGCGATGGTGTTTGATGGAGGAATTGAAGAATTCTATTCATACATTAACAGCAAGCCGCAGGAACTATTGGATTACATCGATAAATGCGTCATTCCGGAAGACAGATATAGTGAATATCATAATTTTGGGTGGCTGAATAACATGGGAAATACTGATGAACGAATGGATTATATGTCTGAGTCCATGCATTCGATGGTTGATGAATATGAAAGAGCGAAAAACGAAGCGCTTAAGGATGAGGAATATGGTGAAGCGGAGTTTTATAAAAGACAAATAGCGGCTCTTTATAAAGAAAGGATCCTGGATGTTTTATCGAAGTATAGCGTGATTCCAAAATATGGATTTCCTGTAGATCTGGTGGATTTACAGACTTATGAGGATGGAAAGCTGATACAGAGATATGATATGACAAGGGATCTGAAGATAGCCATTTCAGAGTATGCTCCGGATTCTGAGGTTATCGTAGATAAGAATAAGTATACGTCAAAGTATGTCGTATTACCTAAAGCCGGGGAGTTTCCTAAGCATTATTTCCGGACCTGCCCGAAATGCAAGAAGATTAATCTGTTTTTAACAGAAAGAACAGGCGGGGAGTGTAAATTCTGCGGTGAAAATATGGAGAGCGTTACCATAGACTTTTTCATCGAACCGGTAAATGGTTTTAAGACAGGGAAAACAAAAAGCAGTGCGTCATTAAAACCGAAAAGATCATATGCCGGAGAAGTATTCTATGTCGGAGGTGGAAAAGATAATAATAAGCTGGTGTATTCTGGAGAGTCTCTCATTATTGAAACGACTACAGATGACGAATTGATGGTGATAAACAAATCAGATTTTTATATGTGTCCGAAGTGCGGTTATAGTAAAATTGTGACGGGAAGAGTCAGGACACCGGAGATAGTTGAGCACCACAGTAACTGCAGACAGTATGAATGCAATTGTGAGGATCTCAGTAAAATAAGGCTTGGTCATTCTTTCAAAACGGATGTTGCAAGGATCATCATCCCTTCCTTGGAGGCAAATGTACAGGAAGGATATTCCATTGCTCTATCTGCAATGTATGCGATTTTGGAAGGCGTCAGCCTTGCTCTCGGGATTGAGAGAACCGATATAGATGGGGTTGTTGAGAGAAATGAAGAAACCTACAGTTATGATCTTATGTTATACGATAACGTACCGGGTGGTGCTGGACATGTAAAGCGACTGGTTGAAGGAAACAATATGGTAGAGGTGTTGAAGAGCGCAAGGGATAAAGTTTCCATAGAGTGCTGTGATGAGGATACATCCTGCTATAAGTGTCTTAGAAATTATTATAATCAGTCTTATCACACAAGACTGAAAAGAAAATATGCCAGGGATTTTATAAATGAGTTGTTGATGAAGATAACATCGGAGATTCTACCGGTACAATAGGATTCTTGAGCAAAGAAAATTTTCAATTACAGACAGAGAGGAGGGAAGCATGAAGGCGTTATCGATACATCCATATTATGCAATGGGAATAATGGTTGGTGAAAAGAGTGTTGAATGCAGGAGTTGGAAAACAGATTACCGTGGAGACATTCTTGTTTGTTCGACTCAGAAGAAACACCCGGGAACGATCCCCGGACATGCTCTTGGAGTTGTAGAGCTTGTAGATGTTGTACCATTTAAGAAGAAGCATCTGAAAGATGCTATGATGGACGATTATAATCCTGGTGATTATGCATGGATATTGACGAATAACAGAATCATAGAACCCATCCCGGTCAAAGGTAAGCTGTCTTTATGGAATTTCGATGAAGAAGATAAGATTGTATATGTTCCGGAAGAAGAATGGGCTTTGATGCCGGGAGAAGATCCGGATACATATAAGGATTGGTTTGAGAAAAACTGGGATCCATTGATAGTATGAATTAAAAAGTGCGGAGCTTTATATTTGCTCCGCACCGGGTAGTTCAGGTGTTATTATCAACGACATTTTTCTGTTATTGTAACAGTGCATTTTGCGGCCTCTGGCGGTCGGTGGTGCGGTACTCAACGGTCAGCCGGCGGTAATAAACGGTCGACCTTAACCGCGTCAGATTTTGTACCATCATGGAAAATCACTGTCAAGGGCAAGGCC
>Ga0310695_10002379_pt1 | contig 39896 bp, 30 predicted proteins | sample RumenRJG_04DNA_FD_203882 | JGI IMG/M metagenome (GOLD analysis project Ga0310695, IMG submission 203882) | Bovine rumen microbial communities from Lethbridge, Alberta, Canada - RJG_04 (v2) (version 2) | ecosystem: Host-associated > Mammals > Digestive system > Stomach > Rumen | place: Canada...
TCTCAACCTGCTCGAGCTTGGTCTTCTCAACAGCGGTCTTGTACTCCTCGTCGAGGATCTTCTGGTCAACGCTCTCCTTGTCGAGTGCTACAGGCTTCATGGCAGCTACCTGCATAGCCACGAGGTGACCCTGCTCGGCAGCGGGCTTGTTGGTCTGTACCATCGTGCAGAGGGTGTGCTTACCCATGTGGTCGTAAACCTCTATGTTCTCACCCTCGAGAGTCAGGTAGCCGTCGAGCTCCATCTTCTCACCGGTGATACCAGAACGCTGTGTGACAGCCTCCTGAGCGGTCTGACCGTTGATGGTGAGGTTCTTGACAGCCTCGATGTCGGCAGCCTTTGCAGCGATTGCTGCGTCGAGGATGGCCTGTGTGAGTGCGATGAAGTCGGCACCATTAGCCACGAAGTCGGTCTCACACTTGAGTGCGAGCATGGCAGCGAAGCCATCCACCTTCTTTACGAGTACACAACCATTAGATGTCTCACGGTCGCTACGCTTGGCAGCGATAGCGAGGCCACGCTCGCGGAGGAGCTCCTTGGCCTTGTCGAAGTCGCCCTCGGCCTCGGTCAGTGCCTTCTTAACGTCGGCGAGACCAGCGCCGGTCATAGCGCGAAGCTTCTTGATATCGTCAATTGAAATTGCCATAATTTACTTTAAACTTTGAACGTTGAACGTTGAACGTTGATTTTTTAACTTTTCACTTTTTTACCTTTATAAATTACTCAGCAGCCTCTTCTGCGGCGGGAGCGGCAGCTTCCTCAGCGGCGGGAGCCTCGTCGGCAGCAGCAGCCTTGCGGGGCTTGCGGGCCTGACGCTTGGGCTTAGCCTCCTCAGCGGCCTCTTCCTGCTCGTCGGCAGCCTTCTCGTCAGCCTTCTCGACCTTACGCTCCTCGATGCCCTCGTTGATGGCAGCGCAGCAAGCAGAGAGGATAACCTCTACTGAATCCTTGGCGTCGTCGTTAGCGGGGATGATGAAGTCGATGTTCTTGGGGTCAGAGTTAGAGTCGACGATACCGAATACGGGGATACCGAGACGGTTGGCCTCGCGGACGGCAATCTGCTCCTTGAGTACGTCAACGACGAAGAGTGCGCTGGGCAGACGTGTGAGGTCGGCGATAGAACCGAGGTTCTTCTCGAGCTTAGCACGCTGACGAGTCACCTGCAGGAGCTCACGCTTTGAGAGGTTGTTGAAAGTACCATCGGTCATGAGCTTGTCGATGTTCGCCATTTTCTTGACGGCCTTGCGGATGGTGGGGAAGTTAGTCAACATTCCACCGGGCCAGCGCTCGATTACGTAAGGCATACCAACGCTCTGAGCTTTCTCTGCGATGATTTCCTTAGTCTGTTTCTTAGTAGCGACGAACAGGATCTTCTTGCCACTCTTGGCAATCTGCTTGAGTGCGTCAGCAGCCTCGTCGATTTTAACGACTGTCTTGTGGAGGTCGATGATGTGGATACCGTTACGCTCTGTATAGATGTAGGGAGCCATTGCAGGGTTCCACTTACGCTTCAGGTGGCCGAAGTGGCAGCCTGCCTGGAGCAACTGGTCAAAATTTGTTCTTGCCATTGTTTCTTTGTCTTTTTTAAATTGTTTACTTTCTTTTTAATCTTTTTTTTAGATCAGCTGGGGGGTAGTCATTGAACGTTGAACATTGAACGTTGAACGAATCCCGCCAGTTTAGATACTAAACGTAGTCCAGTAGGATTATTTTAACGCTTACTGAACTGGAAGCGACGACGAGCCTTGGGCTGACCTGGCTTCTTACGCTCAACCTCACGAGCATCGCGGGTGAGGAAACCGGCATCCTTCAGCTTTTTCTTGTCCTCTTCGTTGATTTTCACGAGTGCACGTGCAATGGCGAGGCGCAGAGCCTGGCTCTGACCTGTGAAACCACCACCGTCGAGGTTTACCTTGATATCATATTTCTCAGCTACCTCGAGCAGGTTGAGCGGCTGCTTAACCACATACTGCAGGATAGCAGAGGGGAAGTAAACTTCCAAATCTTTCTTGTTGATCGTGATCTTGCCATTACCCTCTGACAGATAAACGCGAGCTACTGAGCTCTTGCGACGACCTATTGCGTTGATGTATTCCATCTTAACTATTATCTTTAATCTTTAAACTATAAACTTACTTATACTGGTTGATGTCGATAGCCTTGGGCTTCTGAGCGGTATGAGGATGCTCTGTGCCTTCGTAGACATACAGGTTGTTGAGCAGCGCACGGCCGAGCGGGCCTTTGGGGAGCATACCCTTGACAGCGTGCTTCAGGATGCGCTCTGTACCGAACGGCTTCTTGCGGAGCTGTGCGGGGGTGTTGAAGCGCTGACCTCCGGGATAGCCGGTGTAGCGGGTGTAAACCTTGTCGGTTTCTTTCTTGCCAGTAAAGATAATGTTCTGGGCATTGATGATAATGACATTGTCACCACAGTCCTGGTTAGGAGTGAATGTGGGCTTGTACTTTCCGCGGATGATCTTAGCGACCTTTGAAGCCAGACGACCTACTACCTGGTCGGTAGCGTCGATGACCACCCATTCCTTCTGCTCACGAGCAGCTTCCTTAGATACGGAAACGGTCTTGTAACTTAACGTGTTCATTTCTTTTAAATTTTTACTACTAAAAAACAGTTCTTATTAATATAAATAATGTACGCACATAAATAAACACCCGAGGTCTAACTCCCGGTTGTTAGTCTAACGTGCGCTCCGCTGTGCCTGTAAACAGGCTTGTTGCGGATGGTTGAACCAGCGATTCCCGAACCACGACGTCCGGCCAAAGACGTTGCTATTCACACTCTAGTCCACGGGGATTCTAAGTGTTTTCCCCTAAATCGGACTGCAAAGGTACGCTTTTTTATTAAAATACGCGCGAGGAAGTGAGCCCCGCGCGTAAGTTTTATGATTATTTAACAGATTATCCTACTGCTTCTTCTCCTTTTTGACCTGATAGAGCACCATCAGTGTCGGTTTGTAGGTATTCTCGAGAATGACCGATACGAAGCCGCCGTCGGTCTCGAAATCTGCTTTCTTGTGATCATCCTTGAGGATGGGGCAGTTGGGCCATGCATCGAGGTCTTTCTCCAATCCGTCGCGAAGTTCCTGCCACAGGCGGCGCGTACTGTCGTTGGTCGAGAGGTGATAGTTCTCCTGAATGGCTTTCAACTGGTCGTTCTCGTAAGCCACCAGCACACGATAGGGTTCACCGGTCTTGTAGAGCTGATACTGGCTGCCACTGTCGGACGTGGCTGAGTCGATGAGGAATCCGCGCGCCAACAGCGAATCGACCAACTGACTGGCGGGCATGGAGAACGAGAGACCACGATAGGCAAAGGGTTTCTGCTCGGAGCAGGCGATGAAGGCCATCAGGGCCACAAAACATACTACAATCTTTTTCATAATGTTTATGTATTAATTAATAGATGGTTTTACGTCCTTTAGGTGTCACACGGACATTGATGACTTTTCCCTTACGCATTTCTGCTTCGACGACCGTGCCGCGGGAGGCATGGAGCTTGAAGCGGACATCCCAGTCGCGGGGCCAGGCGGGGAAGAGGTAGAGCGTGTCGCCGACTTCCTGCAGGAGCATTTCCTGCATGGCAATCATGCCTGACCCGCCCCAGTTATGGTCGGGTGCCCAGTCGAAGCCCGGTCCCCAGAAGGCTGGGAAACGGAAAGGACCGTCCTGCATCTTGAGCGTCACCAGGCGCTGGGCCTCGTCGGTCAGTCCGAGACAGGCGGCCCAGATGGCGTCCTGTTTCCACCCGACATGTGAGCGGAACTGGATTGCCAGCGAGTCATTGAGGTAAGTATTACGGGCAATGTCGATATCGGGGCGTCCAACACCGTACATCCGCCAAGGGAATACGGGATAGAGCTGTGTGGGTTCAGTGTTCTGCACGCGTTCGTAGTGCAGTGCCGGCGCAATCATACCATTGCGTATCGTAATGTCAGGAAGGCGACTCAACAGTGCCGTATCGCCGACAGCGGTCGCGACAGTATGCAGGGCAGCAATGGTAGAGGTGGAGTTGTATGCCATCTTATACGTCTCGCCGCCAGAACCAGGATAGAGCACGAGCTTGCCATTGGCGTCGAGGCGCTTGGCACCGCGCTGGTTGGCGAGGTACTGGTAGTGTTCGTCGAAGAAGCGCAGGCAGGAGCGGACGAAGGCTGAGAGGTCAGAGGTTAGAGGTAAGAGGTTAGAGTTAGAGGCGCCTTGGTAGCGTTCGGACTCGAGGGCCATCATGCAGAATTCCAGGGCGGTGTCCCATTCGTATTCCAGCCATGCGTTACGCTCCAGTCCCGGGTCGAAACCGGCAGGACGCTTCGTGCCGTATTCAGGATAGCAGGGCAGACCATAGTTCTCGATTTGTTCCGTCAGGCAGGCACCCTCATGACCCCAATAGAGTCGCGAACGTTCCTCGGCATTCTTATAGATGCGCAGGTAAAAGTCTATCTGGGCTTTCAACGCATCGTAGTCACCGTTTTTTAGCATAGGCCAATAGACGAGGCGCTGGTTCTGAGCTGTATGGACTCCCCCACCCCAGTTGCGGAAATCGGGCGAGAGGCGGTATTCGTCGGCCTCGTTGACGTATTCGGGGTCGAAGGTAAACAGGCCGCCATTGAATTTTGTGGGCCACTGGCTAAGGGCATTACAGCCCAGCATATAGCGGAAGAGGTTGTAATTGCGGATGAGGGCGGCAGGAGTAGCGGAAGCCGACGGAATAGCACGGGGAACCGTGGTTTCAACGTAGCTGCGCTGCCAGAATTCGTTCCACCACTGGCGGGAGGCTTGACGGTCGGCGTTACGACTAATGAGCTTTTCGGTGGCAGCGATGGCGTCGGAGAAGTCCTGCTCGGTACCTTGCACGTTCGCCATAATGATTTGCAGGTGCAGCGTACGCTTGGGAAATTTCGTCACATACATCCAACCGCTGTAGTCGGTGCTGGCATAGCGACCGCGGATGGTATCCATCAGTACCATGTCGCGCACCTGCAGCTTACCACCGCTGATGAGGTTTTTCAGCGGATTATAGAGGCGGTCCTTCACGGCATCCATGCCCTGCTGAGTGACGGTGGCATCGAAAATGGTCTCTTCACCGTTCTTATGCAGGAAAGTGACACCTTTATTCGTCGTTATGACCTTGTCGGCAAGTGTCTTCAGACCCTTCGGTGCCGAAAACTTATAACTCGACTGGAAACATTCGCGCTTCGTCATCTCGCGGTCCTGCATACGCCAGTTTTCGTAGGTCACCGCCATATTCTGCTTCACTTTTGGACTCGACACGTCGACATGAACGACAGGTTTCCAGACATCCGCCCAAAGTTGGACGGAGAGTTGGCCGTCAGTAATCTCGACATAGCCGTCAGCAAGGTGGAGTATCTGACGGAAATGCGTCATATCCAATCCCGGAGACAGACTGACACGGAAGCGACCTGCCTTTAACAGCGTATTATTCTCGTCGAACGAACCACTGCGCGAGAGGTAGAAAAGGATGTCGCCCTGTTCCACCCAGACGTTCATACCGATGTCGCCGCCACCGCAGGGCATCGACTCGGAGGAATTCTTGCTGGGCGTGCTCCATTCGTAGTCCCCGGGCTGCGCCCAACATTGAACGACGTTAAAAAGCAACCCGCATAGTATAAATATTCGTAATCCCATATTCCAATATTTTAATCTATTGTCGTTCAATGTTCAATGCTCATTGCAACGCCACACTCTCAAGGAGAGAATGTTCAACGTCCTTAGTAGCGGCAGTCGGGATTCTCGTCCATATAGATCTTCGCATATTCCACGTAGTGCTTCGAGTTGTCGGTTTGTCCGGGGCGCGTGGGTTTGATATATTTCGCCGGCACGCCGCCCCAAATCTCGTGAGGACCGATTTTTGTGTTTTGTAATACCAGGGCTCCGGCAGCGACGATAGAGCCCTCGCCAACCTCGCAACCGTCAAGCAGCGTCGCTCCCATCCCGATGAGCGCGCCGTCGTGGATGGTACAGGCATGGACGGTGACATTATGTCCGATAGTCACCATGTTACCGATATGCGTAGGACCGGTGTCGTGAGTGACGTGGACGCAGGAACCGTCCTGCACGTTGGTGCCATTGCCGATGGTAATGGGTGCCACGTCGCCGCGTACGACGGCATTGAACCAGATGCTGCACTCGTCACCCATCGTGACATCGCCGACGATGGTTGCATTCTCGCTGAAATAACAGTCCTTGCCCCACTTGGGTGTCAGACCACGGTAACTCTTGATTAAAGCCATTGTTCTTTTTTTATAAATCAACTGCGCTGAGGACCTTCTTCGTAGCGCCGGTCATCTGTTGGACGAAGGCACCGGACTGACGGCCGGACTCCGCGATGGTCTGCGGGGTGTCGATGAACCGCTGCATGATACGGCGGAAATCGTCGGCACCGGTGATTTCGTATCCTCCGCCGCAGGCTTTCAGCCCCTGCGCCTCCTGGAAACGTTCGTTGTTAGGACCAAAAATAACCGGGACGTCCCAAACGGCAGCCTCGAGGGTGTTGTGGATGCCCACGCCGAAACCGCCACCGACATAGGTGACGTCGGCATAATGGTAGATGCTGCTAAGGAGGCCGAAGCAGTCGATGATGAGGACTTCTAGATTTTCTAGAGAATCTAGATGATCAAGATGTTCTAGGGAGGAGTACCTTGCGACTTTGCGGCCGGCGAGCTTGGACTCAATCTGTTTGAGGTGCTCCTCGCCAATGACGTGCGGGGCGATGATGAGTTTCCAGTCGCGATGTTCGTTGAAGAACGGGATAAAGATATCCTCGTCAGGCTGCCATGAAGAGCCGGCGACGAAGACTTTCGGGGCTTCGGCGGAGCGGAACTCCGCCGCACCGGACCGATCTTCTCTCACCGCTTCGGCGGAGGCAGACTTCGGCTTAGAAAGGAAGGCCTCGACGATGGGCAGTTGTTTGGCGGCAGCCTTGATTTGAAGGACGCGGTCGAAACGGGTATCGCCGACGATAGAGACGTTCGTGATGCCGATAGTACCTAGCAATTCCTTGCTAATCTCGTTCTGCACGAAGAAATGGGTGAAACACTTCAGTACGTGACTGTATTGACGGCCGTACCAGCGGAAGAAGATCTGTCCCGGACGGAAGATGCTGCTGACGCTATAGACGGGTACGCCGCGGTGTTTCAGGATATGCAGGTAGTTGTACCAGAACTCGTACTTGATGAAGAACGCCATCACGGGGCGGATGTTGCGCAGGAAGCGACGGGCATTGGTGATGGTGTCCAACGGCAGGTAGCAGATGATGTCGGCGCCGGCATAATTCTTGCGCACCTCGTAGCCCGAAGGCGAGAAGAACGTCAGCAGGATTTTGTACTCGGGATGATCCTGTCGCAACTGTTCGATCAGCGGACGGCCCTGTTCGAACTCTCCCAGCGAGGCAGCATGGAACCACACGTACTTGGCGTTGGGATCGACCTTCTCCTTCAGGATGCGGATGGCATCACGTTCGCCACGCCACATCTTACGCACCTTTTCATTAAACAGGCTCGTAATGATGACGCCCAGCTGGTAGATATAAATGATTAAATTATACAATTTATTTCGTTATTTCGTTATTACTTACCCAAGAACTTCGATGGCGCGCTGCATACGGCGCAGCGTCTCTTCCTTGCCGAGGAAGGCAGAGAGTTCGTACATATCGGGGCCCTGACCTGTGCCGACAAGGGCGATGCGCCATGCGTTCCAAGGCTTGAAGCCCGTTTGCTCCACCCATGGGTCGACAACGGCTTTCTGACCTTCCACGCTCCAGTCGTTGATGGTTTCCAGCACGGCTTGCATCTGACGCATCTGATCTGCCGTCTGCTCGTTCCAGTTCTTGCGGATAAACTTGTCGCCCTCCCGGTCAAAGTCGGTAGGAGCCACGAAGAAGAACTTGGTAAGCGGCCAGAGGTCACTGGGGAAGGAAACATTACGCTTCCTGGTGTTGCCCTGTTTATCTGTCACCTCAATGACCTTCGTTTTCATCATGCGCACCACATCAGTTTCCTGTTCGGCAGTGGCCGTGATGCCATTCTCCTTCAGAACCTTGTCGAAGGCGGGACACCAGTCGGAGTCCGGACGCTGCAGGAGGTACTGGCGGTTGAACCATTCGGCCTTCATGAAGTCAAACTTGGCACCATTTTTCGAACACTTGGAGATGTCGAAAAGGTTGACCATCTCGTCCAGCGTCATCATTTCCTGGTCGTTGCCGGGACTCCAGCCCAACAGAGCCAAGAAGTTAATGACGGCTTCAGGCAGGTAGCCTTGTTCGCGATAGCCTGAGCTGACTTCGCCCGTCTTGGGGTCATGCCATTCCAAGGGGAATACGGGGAATCCCAGCTTGTCGCCGTCACGCTTGGAGAGCTTGCCATTACCGACAGGCTTCAGCAACAGCGGCAGATGGGCAAACTGCGGCATGGTATCTTCCCAACCGAAAGCCCTATAGAGCATGACGTGCAGCGGAGCACTAGGCAACCACTCCTCACCGCGAATGACATGGGAAATCTCCATCAGGTGGTCGTCGACGATATTCGCCAAGTGATAGGTCGGCAGTTCGTCGGCACTCTTATACAGCACCTTGTCGTCGCAGATATCGCTCTTGACACGTACTTCGCCGCGGATGAGGTCGTTGACGAGAATCTCCTGACCGGCCTCGACCTTAAAGCGGACAACATACTGGTTACCGTCGGCAATCAGTCGCTCGACTTCCTCCTTGGGGAGAGTCAGCGAGTTACGCATCTGACTGCGCGTGTGGCAGTCGTACTGAAAGTTCTGAATCTCGGCGCGCTTGGCTTCCAACTCCTGCGGTGTGTCGAAAGCAATATATGCCTTGTCAGCATCCAACAGCTGCTGTACATATTTCTTATAGATGTCGCGGCGCTCGCTCTGGCGGTAGGGACCTTTGTCGCCACCAAACGATACGCCTTCGTCGAACTGGATACCCAGCCACTTGAACGACTCGATGATATACTCTTCTGCTCCAGGCACGAAACGCGTGGAGTCGGTGTCTTCGATGCGGAACACAAGGTCGCCGCCATGTTGACGTGCAAACAGGTAATTATATAGTGCGGTACGTACGCCGCCGATGTGTAAAGCCCCTGTAGGACTAGGTGCAAAACGCACCCTAACTCTTCTTTCTGACATGCTATTCTTCTAAATTTTTTGCAAAGGTAATAAAAAATTTAAAGTTTAGAGTTGAAAGTTAAGAGTTTTTTGTATCTTTGCAGAAATTTAGTACGTAAATGAGCAATTTTAGTCTAAAAGAGAACCTCACGTGGCGCGACTGGCTACTACGTGCCGCACTAGTGATAGGCACCGTAGCCATCGTCGTATGGTCGATGCCACACGATAATAACAACAGCTATCTCGTCGAACAGGGCAAGCCTTGGAAATATGCAGACCTCACGGCGCCCTTCGACTTCCCCGTATACAAATCCGACGAGGCCATCAAACACGAGCGCGACAGCATATTGAAGCAGTACGAGCCCTATTATAATATTGATATCACCATCGAGGCACGTATGGTGCGCAAGTTCGTGTCAGACTATCCCGAGGGCATCGCCGAGCTGCCTCTGGACTATATCGAAATCATCTCCAACCGCCTGCATAGCCTTTACCAGCAGGGCATCATGGAGTCGAAGGAGTACGAAGAGCTCAAGAAAGATACCTTTAGCATGATCCGCGTTGTCAACCACAAACAGGCCAGCAGCGTGTCGATCCAGGAAATCTATTCCGCCAAGACTGCCTACGAACAGCTCTTCCAAGACGAGAAGCTGAACGCTCACCGGCAACAGTTGCAGAAATGCGACCTGAACAACTATATCCAACCGAACCTTATCTTCGACCGTACACGCAGCGAGACCAGCCGTAACGAACTTATCGCCAGTATACCGCTCGCTAGTGGACTCGTACAGAAAGGTGAGAAGATTGTTGACCGCGGAGAGATTATCAACCAACAAACCTATCACATCATCCAGTCCTATCTCAAGGAAAACGACCGCCTCAATAAGAATGAAGTACAAAACCGCATATCACTGCTTGGACAGATACTCTATGTCACCATCCTTATGATATGCTTCACACTCTACCTGACGCTCTATCGCAAGGACTACTTCGACAAGCCGCGCTCACTGACCATGCTATATGCACTCATCGTCATATTCGCACTGCTCACCGCGCTATTCGTACGTAATACCTTTATACACGTCTATATACTTCCCTACGCCATGGTGCCCATATTCATACGAATGTTTATGGACTCCCGAACGGCGTTCATGACACACGTCATCATGGTGCTCATCTGCTCCATCATGCTACAACACCCGTTTGAATTCGTCGTAGTAGAAATCGTGGCCGGACTTGTTGCCATCAATTCCCTGCGCGAACTCTCCTACCGCGCACAAATATTCCGTTCAGCCCTCATCATCACCCTCGCGGCGATGGCTGTAAACCTCGCGTTCGACTGGACACAGACTACCGGACTCACCGTGATAGACTACTCTAACTATAACTATCTCATCGTCAACGGCGTACTACTTCTCTTTGCCTATCCGTTACTCTACCTCATCGAGAAGGCATTCGGTTTCACCAGCGATATCACGCTCATCGAACTCTCGAATACCAACAGCACCTTGTTGCGACGGATGAGTGAGGTAGCTCCCGGCACGTTCAATCACTCCATCCAGGTGGCAAACCTTGCCGGCGAGATAGCGAACAAGATTGATGCCGATTCACAGCTGGTCCGTACGGGTGCCCTGTATCATGACATCGGCAAACTCGCCAACCCCATCTATTTCACCGAAAACCAGTCGGGCATCGACCCACACGAGATGCTCACCGATATTGAGTCGGCGCAATATATCATCAGCCATGTCACCGAGGGTTTGAAGATGGCCGACAAATACAATCTGCCGAAAGTCATCCGCGACTTCATCGCCACACATCATGGTCAGGGCAAGGCGAAGTTCTTCTATATCCGCTATAAGAATGAACACCCGGACCAGCCGGTGGACGACCTGCTGTTTACGTATCCCGGACCGAATCCGTTTACCCGCGAACAGGCTTGTCTGATGATGGCCGACAGCGTCGAGGCGGCATCGCGGTCGTTATCCGATTATACTGAACAATCCATCCGCGAACTGGTGGAGCGTATCGTTGACTCACAGGTGGCTGATGGATATTTCCGCGAGTGTCCTATCACCTTCCGCGACATCCAGTATGCCAAAACCGTCCTCATCGAGAAACTGAAGACCATCTATCATACCCGCGTCAGTTACCCGACGGAGAATAAGAAGTAATTGGTTATTATTTATCGGTTATTGGTTATTGCTTATTTTTCGGTGTTATCGCACACAATTTTATGCACATTTTGGCACATTTGTGCAGAAAGTGTGCGCTTTTTAGTTAATAAGCGTTAATTATTATTGCACTTTTGTACCCATTTTGTGCAATAATACTACCTTTGCACCCGTTTTTAGGAAAAATAGTTTAAAAGAAATGAAAAAGATTGTATTTTCGTTGATTGTTTTCACGATGACAACGTTAACCGCTTTTGCTGGCGGAATCCTCACAAACACCAATCAAAGTATTTTATTTTTAAAGAACCCCGCGCGTGACGCAGCTATCGGACTCGACGGCGTCTATTCAAACCCTGCCGGCGTGGTATTTATGCCAGAAGGTTTCCACATAGCACTCAACTGGCAGTACGCACACCAAACGCGTACCATCACTTCTACCAATCCCGTCTTTGCACTGGGCAAGAAGAATGGCGGTCAGAGCGTTAAGGAATTCGAGGGTGTGGCCGACGCACCGGTCATTCCATCACTGCAGGGTGCATATAATAAAGGTAACTGGAGCATACAGTTCAATCTCTCCGTACCCGGTGGCGGTGGCTCGTGTGAGTTTGCCGACGGTTTGGGATCCTTCGAGAGCGTCGTAGGTTCTATCGCACACATGCTCCAACCTCTGGGTGCTCAGGGTTACGACATGGATAGCTATATGAAGGGTCGTCAGTACTACTACGGCGTACAGGTCGGTGCAGCGTATAAGATCTACCCTAACCTGTCGGTTTATGGCGGTCTGCGTATGCTCTATGGCGACGCTACGTATAAGGCAAAGCTGAACAACATACAGGTGAAGACCGAAGGCGGCTACGTCGATTTCGCCGACTATCTGCAGGGCGCTTCGACGACCGTCAACAACAACCTCACACTGGTCAATACCGCCATCGCACAGTATCAGGCTGCTGGCATCGACGTTCCTGCCGAACTCCTCGCACAGCAGCAACAGCTCGAGGCAACACACGGCAGTCTGCTGCAGTTGCAGAAATATGCCCAGGGTGTTAACCTGCTGTGTAACCAGGACGGTGTGGGCTTTGCACCTGTCATCGGTGTCGACTACAAGGTCAGCAACTTCAACTTTGCTGCCAAGTACGAATTCAAGACACAGATCCGCATGAAAAACGAATCGACTGTCAACGAGGCCAGCGAGATTGCTGCCGTCAACAAATACCGCGACGGTGAGAGGGTCAACGAAGATGCTCCCGCACTGCTCACCATCGGTGCACAGTGGAAACCTATCGACATCGTCAGTCTGAACCTCGGATGGCACCACTATTTCGATAAGGATGCATCGTGGTATAACAACACACAGGACCTGCTGAAACACAACACCAACGAATTCCTCGCCGGTGTCGAGTGGGACGTGAACGACAAGTTGAACGTGTCGTGCGGTGGACAGCTCACACGCTACGGACTCTCCGACGAATACATGAACGATATGTCGTTCGTCGTCAATAGCTATAGCATCGGTCTCGGTTTCAACTACAAGGTCAGTGATAACGTCACCATCTCGGCAGCTTACTTCCAGACGAACTACGAGAATTACAACCGCAACGACTATCCTACGGCGGGCGTCAGCGACACCTTCACACGAATCAATCGTGTACTCGGCGTCGGTTGTCAACTCGACTTCTAAACGAAAACGAGGATAAAAAGAAATCCCGCAGTGCCTGTGCATTGCGGGATTATTTTGTGGGCGTTGACGGATTCGAACCGCCGACCCTCTGCTTGTAAGGCAGATGCTCTAAACCAGCTGAGCTAAACGCCCTTTCTTTTGAAAAGCGGTGCAAAGGTACGGAGTTTTTTTGAAACTGCCAAACTTTTGCACCACTTTTTTATCTTTTATGCGAAAATTACTTGATTTCGACTGTTGCGCGACGGTTGTAGGGCGTCGGTGTGAGGGTATCAACACCACCAGCGGCAACGGTTTCTATCTGGTCGCGCGAGACGCCCATCTTCAACAGTTCTGCAACGACAGCCTCGGCACGCTGTTCGGAGAGCTGACGGTTGCGCTCGGCACTGCCCGTCTGACTGTCAGCATAACCCGTAACCACGAGTTTGGCACCCTGCTCCTTGGCAACAGCCACGAGAGCAGCAACATTCTGCAAATCGCGCTGAGAAGAGATGACGGCCTTGTTGAGGTTGAAGAATACAGAAACAGGAGCAGCGACAACCTTGGTAATGGTGACAGGTTCCTGAGGAGCAGGAGCGGCCTGCTGTTCGGCATTGGCGAGTTCCTCACCCAAGCGCTCGTTCTCTGCCATGAGGTCGGCCAACTGGGCGTTGAGGGCATCTATCTCGCTCTGAGACAATGCCTGCATAGCATCGATATCGGGTGTGGATTTCCACGTAGACTTACCCAAACGATAGGTCAGACCCAGCTCTACATTGATGGCGCGGTCGCGACCCTTCAGACTGAGCTTGGAGTCGCCGCCTGCACTAAACCCGTCGAACGAAGGCTCGTAGGAACCATAGTTGATGTCGAAGTTGAAAGCAACCTTCTGACTGATGCGGAACGTGTTGAGCAGACCGACCGAGAAGCCCAAGGCATAGCAGCCGTATGACATATTACGACCGACACCTCCACCGGCATAGGGAATGAAATTCCACACACGCTGTTCGTTATAACCCATCAGCATATTGCTGAGATTGAACAAGGTCTGTTCCTGCAGGGTCCAATATTTGCTGGCATTGAGGCTCTTGTCCTCGGAGATGACGCTACGTCCCCAGACACCATTGAACTTCGTACGAAGACCAAGACCGGGAGTAAACCATTTACCCAAAGCGATGGAGAATCCGAGGTTGGTACGATAGTCTTTCGTCATCTTGCTGAATTTGAAAGACTGCTGCTCCTGACTTCCCCAGAAAGAGGAGCCCACCACATTAGCCTGCACAAACCAGTTGGCCCAGAACGAATTGGTAGCCACGCTGTGCTTCTCACCAGACACCTCTGCCTGAGCCATCACACCAGTCGAGAGACCGATTAACAGTAAAAATAATAAAACCTTCTTCATAAATTAATATTTAATTTTTTATCCGAGCAACTTCTCGATGTCCTGCTGGGGAAGAATGGCCAAAATGGCCTTTCCATCGGGCGTATAATTGACATTCGTACAAGCAAAGAGCTCGTTGACAAGATTCTCCATCTCGTCGTTACTGAGCACTTGCCCCTGCGGAATAGCCACATGGCGCGCCATACTTAATGCCAGAGTACGGTTGAGGTCATCCATCGTGTCACCGGCACTATTGACGGCGTCATCTACCATATCGTAAATCAACTGGACATAGTTGAGACCATCGAGACCGGTAGGAATGCCATTGACGGCATAGCTGCCCTGACCTAAATCAGTCAGTTCGAAACCAATGGCCGACAATCGCGGCAGGATACGCTCCAACAAGGGTTGTTCGGAAGCCCTGAACTGTACCACCTCAGGGAAGAGCACCTGCTGGGTCTCTGACGAACGGGCCTGCAGCTGTGCAAGACACTGCTCGTAGCGGATGCGGACATCGGCGCGGTACTGGTCGATAACCATCAGTCCCGACTTGACGGCAGTCATGATGTAACAGCCTTTATACTGATAATGTACGGGAGACTTGTCTTCAGCCAATGACGTATGAGGCACAGAGACTGGTTCCGCATTCATCTCGGGGGCAAACAACGTGTCCTCACGGCCGACACCGTCGTAGAGTTGTTCCCACCCGTTGAGTGCCTTCTTGGGGGAAGAAGAGATTGCAACGCCACTCCCTGACCGTCGGTCAGAGAAGGGATTATAGGCGGGATTGGTGACGGTTCGCGGGGCTGTGGGCATCATCGAGGGGCCATGGACATCAGAAGAAGTGGGATTATACACCGGAATATCGGGCTTACCCTCTATGTCGAAATCTATCTGCGGGATCTCACAGAACTGTCCGATAGCATCTTTCACCGCTGCTGTCAGGATCTGCCAGATGGCCTGCTCGTTCTCAAACTTAATCTCCGTCTTCGTAGGATGGATATTGACGTCGATATCGGCAGGACTGACCTCGAAATAAATGAAATAAGGAACATGCATCCCCGTAGGTATCAAGCGGTCGTAAGCCTGTTGGACGGCCTTATGGAAATAAGGATGCTTCATGAAACGACCGTTGACAAAGAAATATTCTGCCACTCCCTTCTTACGTGCGGCCTCGGGTTTGGCAACAAAGCCCGAAATCTTACACATCGCCGTCTCGACATTGACAGGCAGGAGTTCCTGACCATAGCGACGACCATAGACATCGGAGATACGCTGGCGCAACGAACCGGCACGGAGATTCATGAGTTCCTGACCATTGCTATGCAGCGTGAAATTGATGTCGGGATAGACGAGTACGATACGTTCGAAAGCCGTCAGGATATTATTCAACTCAGTGGCATTGGTCTTGAGGAACTTACGACGGGCAGGGACATTGAAAAACAGGTTGCTGACGAGAAAACTGCTGCCGACAGGACAAGAACACGGTTCCTGACTCTCGACACGTGAACCGGAAAGGACCAGACAGGTACCAATCTCGTCCTCCTGACGACGGGTGCGGAGCTCGACTTGCGACACAGCGACGATCGACGGCAACGCCTCACCGCGAAAACCCATCGTATGGAGCGCGAAGAGATCATCGGCCTTGCGGATCTTACTGGTAGCGTGGCGCTCAAAAGCCAGACGGGCATCGGTCTCTGACATGCCGCAACCGTCGTCAATGACCTGTATGGACGTACGACCGGCATCAACCACCAGTACGTTGACGGTATGTGCGCCGGCATCGACAGCATTCTCCACCAACTCCTTGATGACCGAGGCGGGGCGTTGTATCACCTCACCAGCAGCTATCTGGTTAGCTACACTATCGGGAAGCAGTTGGATTACGTCTGTCATTGTCTCACACTATTCTTAGGAGCCTCACGGCGTTTAACCTCCTTCAGTTCCGAACCGGCATTCTTCGGACGCCAATTGAATATATCGTCTTTATCCAACGGACGGACATAGTCAAACCACGCATAGCCCGGCAGGAAATACTTTTCGGGAGGAATCTGTGTCATCGGATACAACGTGCCCTTGGGTCTTGACATCCAGATACGCTTCAGCTTGCGATTCTCGAGAAACATCCTCAGCATGGGGGTCTCGGTATAGTTCAGACCAATCAGCGTACTGTCAGAATCGTCAACAGGATAATAGACTATCAACACGTTGTCAATAGCCTGCGACTCACGGATCTGACCTTTCTCGAAGAAGGCCTTCATCTCCTTGGACGACACCTGGTTGAAATGTATGGTATCGGGCATCTGCTCAACAGAAAAAGCTTGTCCGATGACGTGTGCCCAGTCGATGGTGGAGTCGTTCATATAGACCTTAATCTCCTCACCGAAGAGTTGCTGGTTCATATTCCAAACGATAGGGTCTTTGTACATCGTCATACAGGAGTCCAGCGAACTATAGACCATCGAGTCGCAAACGGCCTGAACGTCCACTTTATACGCGCGAACCTTATTATACGCGTGAATCATGCGATAGACCGAGTCGGTTTTGTTGTTGAACGTAAAAATCTTAAACGTGTCGGCATGGATAAACAACGAGTCCTTCTGCGAGAAATCGACGACAACAGCACGTTTCGTGGCCATCGCATAACCCGTGGAGTCGTTATATTCACAATAGTCTCCAGTGAGCATATTCTTATTGACAGAGTCCGTCAATATCACATTACGATAGGCGTAGTTTGTACCGTCATGGGCATTGTGGTAGACACTATCACCAATCAACGTCTTGCCCTGGTTCTTCACCACCGAACGGCCGAAGAGTTCGGAATGTTCCGTACGGGTGTTGTAATAGCCGTCCTCACTATAAATCTCACTACTGCCCGACAGGATACGGGAGGGACCCACGATATGGGCCGTCGACGTACGGGTATCGTAATATAGCGAATCGGTGGTCAGAAACATCTTCTGGTCCTTCAGACGCACATCATAGTAGAACATCGCCATCTTGGTATCGGTATGATACTCACCCCAGTCGCTGGTGAGCGTCGACTTGCCATCGACCAGTTTACCACCTTCGAAGAAGTTACCGAAATTATACAAGCGGTCATAGTCCAACGAGTCGGTATAAAGCGTCGATTTACGATGTTTGAGAATCACATTACGACGGGCCTGCGCCAACTGGTCGTTACCATCATAATAGGCATAATCGCTGAACAGCTTCAATGTGTCGCCCTGTAGCATCTTCACATGACCCCAAGCTTCAAACGAGTTTGTCTGCTCGTAGAAATGGGCACTGTCGCAATACAGGTTGGCACCCATATGACGGAAATGCACGTTACCATGTAACACCTGAGCACCATTGTCCCGATACTGATCGTAATGCAGGTTATCGGCATGAACAAGATACACTCGTTTGTCCTCCACCTTGGCAGTCTTCTTGCGGGGAGCACGCTTCTTAGCTGGCGTCATAGCAAATGCCGACAGCAACAAAGCGAAAAGCATGACAAACAACGTAGCCTTCTTCATCTCACCCAGCCTTCATACTCGAACTGACAGTTGCGATAGCGTTCGTTGATACGCACGTAGGTGGACTTGATACGATTGACGACCCACTGATGGAGACGCTCCTGACGACGCTTCTCCAACACCAGATTCTTCAATATCTGGAAGTCTTCGGTGATGGTAGCCTTATGACCCTCCGTACGACTCTTCAACTTCACAATGGCACAAACGGTCTTGCCATTCTTGCTATTGACCATCTTGAAGGGAGCAGAGAGATCGCCAACCTGCATCCCATCTACAATCCTGGCAATCTCGGAAGGCAGTTCGGACATCTTGAAACGGGAGGTGCGCTGACGACCGTCTTCAAGGACATTGACCATCAGACCATTGTTATTTCGCGTGTCCTTATCGTCGGAATAGAATGCCACGCCATCCTCAAAAGTGAAACCTTCGATATCCTGACCGTCCTTGGTCTTGAAGACCTTTCTGATGGCCTCGGGAGGCACATTGTCACGAATGGCCGTAGCTACCGTGTCAAGACGGGCGAGGGCATCCTGAACGGCTTTGTCGCTGAGAATGGGTTTACGAAGGATATGACGTACATTGATCTTGTCACCACGCTTGTCAATGAGCTGGATGATATGGAAACCAAACTCCGTCTCCACAATCTTCGACACCTTCTTCGGGTCGGTGAGCCCAAAAGCGACATTGGCAAATTCCGGCACCCACTGGGCACGACTGCTATAGCCTAACTCACCGCCATTACGGGCAGAACCGTCTTCGGAATAGAGGCGTGCCAGTGTCTGGAACGACGTCTCACCACGATTGATACGGTCTGTATATTCGCGGAGCTCTTCTTTCACACGATTGATTTCTTCCTGTTCCACACGTGGCTGCAAGGAAATAATCTGTACCTCCACCTCGGTAGGAACAAAAGGAATACTGTCGAGTGACATGTTCTTGAAGTAACGGCGCACCTCAGCAGGAGTCACCGTGATATCCTTCACCAGCTTCTGCTGCATACCCTGAACCATCAGACGTTCACGGTAGGAGTCACGCAGCTCAGCACGGATCTGACTCAACGTCTTCTTCTGATATTCTTCCAACTTCTCACGCGAACCAATGACAGAAATCATGTTCTCAATATACTGCTCCACACCCTGCGTAATCTCAGCCTCCGTCACCTCGACACTATCAATGATGGCCTGGTTGAGGTAAAGCTTCTGAACGGCAATCTGCTCAGGGATGGCACAGTCGGGATCATCCTTCCAACGCAAGCCCTCCTGCTGGCCTTGAATACGCATGGCCTCAACATCAGACTTCAGAATGGCCTCATCACCAACCACCCAGATGACCTCGTCAACAATAGTGCCAATGGAATCGGTGGCAAGGGAGTCGATCTGCGCTTTACCAAATGAGGCTAGTGAGACGAATGAAAGGAGTATGACTAGAAATCTTTTATTCATGCTTATTGACTGTCTTTAATACTTCTTCGTTGACGGTAACGGCATACTTCTTACGCAAGTCGGCCACCCAGGCACGCTCCATCTCGTCCTGCAGGTCATTAACGACGAGGGCACGGACATCGGTATAATCCTGAGGTTTCTTCAACAGCTTACCATAGACGGCATCAATGGGGAAACCCTTGACACTATCCACCTGGACATCCTTGACCTTGAACACCTCACGGTCAATAAGCTTATTGTCGCCTTTCTTGAAAAGCCCTTTCTCCACACGGATACGGAGAATAGAGTCGTTATTGAAGGTACTGCGAAGGGCTTCGTTCCAATCATCAAACTTCAGCTTCTTCACGCACTTGGCAACAGCTTTGACATCTGCTGGATCCTTCACATGATAGGCCATGCCCTTATAACGAGGCTCGTCCCAAGCATACTTCTTCTTATGCTTCTTGAAATAGTTGGCCAAAGCCTGCTCGTCCTTGGCGGCCTTATCCCAAACCAGCTGGTTGCTGATATCATAGAGCAACAAGCCATCATGATATTCCTGAATCAGGTAACGCATCTCAGGATCGACAGCAGAGAGCGAGTCAGCACATTTGTCCAACAGTTGCTCTTTAGTAACAGTATTGCCGGAGGCTGCCACCTGCGCATCCAACTTACGCTCTGCAATGCCATTGCGCATATTCTGCTGTTCCATAAAACGGAAGATATTGTCCTTATGGAATTCAAAAGGCTCAAACTGCTTGCGCTCTTTCACAAGGACGATATGCCAACCGTAAGGTGACAGGAACGGCTTGCTCATCTCTCCGGGCTGCAGGGCAAAAGCGGCATCCTCGAACTCCTTCACCATCTGGTTACGGGCAAACCAACCCAAGACACCACCACGACGGGCAGAACCGGGGTCTTGCGACACCTGCTTGGCCAATGCCTCAAAGTCGGCACCAGCCTGCAAAGCAGTATAGACAGAGTCGATACGACGCTTGGCCTCCTGCTGCTCTGCATCGGAAGCCTTCTGAGCAATACGTAACAGGATATGACTGGCATTCACCAAACCGTCAGGACCGATATTCTCGTTCGTCTGGTCATAGATACGATGAGCCTCAGCCAACATATCATCGTCGGTCACCAAAACAGGACGGATCTGCTGGTCACGATACTGGGCAAACTCCCGACGGAAAGACGTCGTGGTATCCATACGAGCGTCAAGGGCAGCCTTGACCTTTAACTTGTAGTTGACAAAGAGCTCGACATACTCGTCGACGGTCTTCTTGTCAATGACGCCGTCGGTATTATTTTTGTTGTATGAATACTCGAACTCAGAACGGGGCACATCAATACCTGCCACCGTCATGATGATAGGGTCGCTCTGCTGTGCCTGGACGGCTGCACTCATAAGGCAACCTATCGCTATCAATTTCAGTTTCATCTGTCAAAGATTAATTTCAACTTTCTAATCGTTTCTTTAGTACGCTTGCCTTAGCAAGAATTTTCAACTTTCGATTCTCGCATCAATCGTTGGGTCTCGAATAGTTTGGAGCCTCACTGGTGATGGTGATGTCGTGCGGATGACTCTCGTTGACACCGGCATTGGTAATACGGGTGAACTTCGCCTCATGCAACTTCTCGATAGTAGCGGCACCGCAATAGCCCATGCCTGAACGCAGACCACCCACCATCTGATAGATGACTTCCTGCACCGTTCCCTTGTAAGGCACGCGACCGGCAATACCCTCTGGGACAAGCTTCTTGACATCCTTCGTGTCTGCCTGGAAATAGCGGTCCTTCGAGCCATGTTCCATAGCCTCCAGCGAACCCATGCCGCGATAGCTCTTAAACTTACGACCATTGTAGATGATGGTGTCGCCAGGACTCTCCTCGGTACCGGCAACCAATGAACCGATCATCACACATGAACCACCGGCAGCAATAGCCTTGACGATATCACCGCTGTAGCGCAGACCACCATCGGCAATCAGAGGAACATCGGTATCCTTCAAGGCGCTATAGACATCATAGACGGCACTGAGCTGGGGAACACCCACACCGGCAACGACACGCGTGGTACAGATACTACCCGGACCAATACCTACCTTCACGGCATCGGCACCATTATCCACCAACATCTTGGCAGCAGCACCCGTGGCAATATTTCCTACCACGATATCAATATTCGGGAACGACATCTTGGCCTCGCGGAGCTTGTCGATAACACCCTTGGAATGACCGTGGGCAGTATCAATGACGATAGCGTCAACACCGGCATTGACCAAAGCCTGCATACGCTCCAAAGTATCCGTTGTCACACCGACACCGGCAGCAACACGCAGACGACCCTTCTCGTCCTTGCAGGCCATCGGCTTGTCCTTGGCCTTCGTGATATCCTTATAGGTAATCAGACCTATCAGGCGGTTGTCCTTATCTACTACGGGGAGCTTCTCAATCTTGTTCTCCTGCAGAATCTGCGCAGCAGCTGTCAGGTCGGTCTGCTGATGGGTTGTCACAAGATTCTCCTTCGACATAATCTCCTCGACGGGACGATCCAGACGACGCTCGAAACGCAGGTCGCGGTTGGTAACGATACCCACCAGATGTTTCTCGGCATCCACAACGGGAATACCGCCGATATGATACTCAGCCATGATATCCAATGCCTGAGCCACCGTGCTACCCAGAGGAATAGTAATTGGGTCATAGATCATACCGTTCTCTGCACGCTTCACGATAGCCACCTCACGGGCCTGGTTCTCTATCGACATATTCTTATGTATCACACCAATACCTCCCTCACGGGCAATGGCAATAGCCATTTGACTCTCGGTAACCGTATCCATAGCTGCCGTCACAAAAGGCACGTTCAGCTCGATGTTACGCGAGAAATGGGTTTTCAACTCTACCATCTTGGGCAGCACTTCCGAATAAGCCGGAATCAACAGGACGTCGTCGAATGTCAAACCGTCCATCACAATCTTGTCGTCAATAAAAGATGCCATATCTATATAACTTTTTAACTTCTAACTTCTTACCTCTTACTTCTTACCTCTCACCTCTCTTAGTTCGCCATATCACTGATAAACTTGATGCGCACCAGTCGGATTTCCTCTTCCGTACATTCGCCACCCAGCTCGTTGATGGCGTCCTCCAAAGAGTCGCTCTCGCTGTCGGCAAAATAATCGTAGATGTCATCCACATGGTCTTCGTCCATCACCTCCTCAAGGAAATAGTCGATATTGAGCTTCGTACCGCTATAGACGATAGCTTCCACCTCGTCCAATAGTTCCTCAAACTCCAAACCCTGCGCGGTGGCAATGTCGTCAAGGGCTATCTGACGGTCAATGGCCTGAATGATTTTCACCTTCAGGATAGACTTCTTGGCCACCGTGCGCACGCGCATATCGGCCTGACGCTCGATATCGTTCTCCTCACAATAGCGCTTGATGAGGTCGACAAACTCCTTGGCGTAGGGCTGACGGACTTTGCCTTCACCGACACCCTGGATATTCTTCAACTCCTCCAACGTCACAGGATAGTCGGTAGCCATCTGTTCTATCGAGACATCCTGGAAGATGACATAGGGAGGACGCTCCAGCTTACGACTCACCTTCTTACGCAGGTCCTTCAGCATGGCACTGAGCGTCTCGTCAAGGGCACTGATGCCAGCCTCGTGATCGGACGAGGTATCATAGTCCTCATTGAACTCATTATCCTCGACAATCATAAACGATACGGGGTTCTTCAGGAATTTCTTGCCAGCGGGAGTCAACTTCAGAAGACCGTAGTTCTCGACGTCCTTCTTCAGATAACCTGCAATCAATGCCTGACGGATGACGGGATTCACCAACTTGTGTTCCATATCCTCACCGGCACCGAAGAGATCGTGGTTCTGATGCTTATGGGCAAGAATTTCTTCGGTCTCCTTGCCAATGACAAAGTCGACGATATAGTCGGAACGGAAATTCTCCTTCAATGCATGGATGGTATTCAACACCAGCACCAGCATATCCTTGGCCTCCTGCTTGGTCTTGGGATGCAGACAGTTGTCGCAATTATGGCAGTTTTCCTGCGTATACTCCTCACCGAAATAGTGCAGCAGCATCTTTCTGCGACAGACGCTCGTCTCGGCATAGGCTGCGGTCTCAGCCAACAACTGACGACCGATGTCCTGCTCGGCAACAGGTTTGCCCTCCATGAACTTATCGAGTTTCTGCAGGTCCTTCTGGGCGTAGAACGTGATACACATGCCCTCACCGCCGTCACGACCGGCACGGCCCGTCTCCTGATAGTAGCCTTCCAACGACTTGGGGATATCATAATGGATGACGAAACGCACATCGGGCTTGTCGATTCCCATACCGAAGGCGATAGTAGCCACAATGACGTCAATCTTCTCCATCAGGAAGTCGTCCTGGGTCTGCGAACGGAGCACCGACTCCAGACCGGCATGATAGGGAGCGGCCTTGATGTCGTTGGCCTTCAGAATCTCTGCCAACTCCTCCACCTTCTTACGCGACAGACAGTAGATGATACCGCTCTTGCCGGGATGCTGCTTGATGAACTTGATGATGTCCTTATCGACATTCTGCGTCTTCGGGCGTACCTCGTAATAGAGGTTCGGACGGTTGAACGAACTCTTGAACTCCTTGGCATCCATGATACCCAGATTCTTCTTGATATCCGTACGGACCTTATCCGTTGCCGTCGCCGTCAGGGCAATGATGGGTGCATCACCGATTTCATTGATGATAGGACGGATGCGACGATACTCAGGACGGAAGTCATGGCCCCACTCAGAGATACAATGGGCCTCGTCAATGGCGTAGAACGAGATCTTCGCCTGCTTCAGGAATTCCACATTCTCGTCCTTGGTCAACGACTCGGGAGCCACATAGAGCAACTTGGTCTTACCATCCAGGATATCGGCCTTCACCTGATCGATAGCCGACTTGTTCAGCGACGAGTTCAGGTAATGGGCCGTGCCTTCGTCACTCATCGAGCTGATGACGTCCACCTGATTCTTCATCAGGGCTATCAGCGGCGAGATGACAATGGCCGTACCATCCATCAATAGGGAGGGCAACTGGTAGCAGAGCGACTTACCGCCGCCCGTCGGCATCAACACGAAGGTATCCTTGCCGTCCAACACATTTTGTATGATCGCTTCCTGATCGCCCTTGAATTTGTCAAAGCCGAAATACTTCTTCAGCGCTTCTGTCAGATTTTGTTTCTTTTTTGCCATAGACTTTCTAGTTGTTATTGTAGATGCGACTTGTCGAGCTGCTCCTGAGCATACTCTTTCGTCACGTCAAAGGATTTCACTCGTTTGGAGGGTATCTCAAACATTGCCTCCATCATAATATTCTCCACAATGGAGCGTAGTCCGCGAGCACCGAGCTTATACTCCACAGCTTTGTCGACGATGAGTTTCAGAGCCTCAGGGGTGAAGGTAAGCTTGATACCATCCATCTCAAACAGCTTCTCATACTGCTTCACGATGGAGTTCTTAGGCTCTGTCAATATCTTCGTCAAAGCGTCGCGGTCCAGAGGATTCAGATAGGTCAGCACAGGCAGTCGACCGATGATCTCAGGAATCAGTCCGAACGACTTCAAATCCTGAGGGACGATATACTGCATCAGGTTTTCCTTATCTATCTTTCGCACGTTCTGCACTGAGTTATAACCTACCGTATGGGTATTCATACGCTGGGCTATCTTACGCTCAATGCCATCGAAGGCACCACCGCAGATAAACAGGATGTTACGGGTATCCACACCGATATACTCCTGATCGGGATGCTTGCGGCCACCCTTGGGCGGCACATTGACGGTAGTTCCCTCCAACAGTTTCAACAGTCCCTGCTGTACACCCTCGCCACTGACGTCACGGGTGATGGAGGGATTGTCCGACTTACGGGCTATCTTGTCAATCTCGTCGATGAAGACAATACCACGCTGCGTAGCCTCCACATTATAGTCGGCAACCTGCAACAGACGGGTCAGAATGCTCTCTACATCCTCGCCGACATAACCGGCCTCCGTAAACACGGTGGCGTCGACAATGGTAAACGGCACGTCCAACAGTTTGGCAATGGTTCGTGCCAACAGCGTCTTGCCAGTACCCGTCGAGCCAACCATGATGACGTTCGATTTCTCGATTTCCACACCTTCGTCGCTGTCGGGCTGCTGCAAACGCTTATAGTGGTTATAGACGGCAACAGAAAGGTATCTCTTGGCTTCATCCTGACCGATGATATACTGATCCAGATAGGCCTTGATTTCCTTGGGCTTGGGCACGTTCAGCTTCTTGCCGCTATTGGCTTTCTTCTTGGCGTCTGGTCCATAGCCGTTGGCAGTAGCCACCTGATAGGCCTGAACGGCACAATCCTCACAGATTGCTCCGTCGATACCCGTAATCAGAAGTTTTACGTCACGGTCGCTACGTCCACAGAAATTACATTTCTTTGCCATTATTTCTTCTTCAACACTTGATCAATCATACCATATTCCTTGGCCTCCTCTGCCGTCATCCAGTAGTTGCGGTCAGAGTCGTTCCACACCTTGTCATAAGGGGTGTGCGAATGTTCGGAGATGATGGTATAGAGTTCTTTCTTGAACTTCATAATCTCCTTGGCCTCAATCTCGATATCCGAAGCCTGACCCTGCACGCCACCTAACGGCTGGTGAATCATCACACGGCTGTGAGGCAGTGCCGAACGCTTGCCTTCCGTACCTGCTACGAGCAGCACAGCGGCCATCGAGGCTGCCATACCGGTACAGATGGTAGCCACGTCGCTGGAGATAAACTGCATAGTGTCATAGATGCCGAGACCTGCCGTCACGCTGCCGCCAGGGGAATTCAGGTAGATGCTGATGTCCTTGCCCGAATCCACAGAGTCCAGATACAACAGCTGGGCCTGCAGGGTATTGGCGGTATAGTCGTCAATCTGTGTGCCGAGGAAGATGATGCGGTCCATCATCAGTCGCGAAAAGACATCCATCTGGGTGACATTCAACTGGCGCTCCTCCAGGATATAGGGGTTCAGATACTGTGCCTGTGCACTCATCACTTCGTCGAGTACGAGACCGTTAATTCCAAGATGCTTGGTAGCATATTTTCTAAAATCGTTGTTCATATATTCTTTCTTTTAATTTTCATTATTTTATGACAAAAAGCAGGGGTCTGCCTGCCTTTTTCGTGAAAAGTAGATACAAAATTACAAAAAAAAGTCGGAACGCAAAGCATTCCGACCTATTTTTTTGGTTAAAGAAATATAAAGAGGTTTTCTTTTAACGTTTTTTCCTTTTTATCTTCTTACTTTTTACTTTTCTTGAAGCATCTTCTGGAAGTCCTCCAAAGTGATGTCTTTTTCGTCGAGCTTCACCACACCCTTCAGGGCGGCGGTCAGCTTCACGTCAACAGCACGGTCAACGAGGCCGTCAACATTCTCACGCTTCTTCAACATCTCCTGAGCGTAGTTGTCCAGATACTCGTCGGGAACATTGCTCATACCGTACTGGGCAAACTGTGCACGGGCGGCCTCCTTGGCAACCTGCTTCAGGTCGTCTTCCTCAACCTTGATACCCTGAGCGGCAACGAGCTGCTCCTTGATGAGGTGCCAGCCTAACTCCTTGATACTCAGCTCGAAGTTCTTCTCTACATACTCCTGGGCATCCTTGCGGTCTTTGTTGTTCTGAATCATCACACGCTTCAGGATAGCCTCGGGGAACTCCAGCTTGCCAACCTTCTTCTCCATGTGCTCACGGATGTCGAGCAGGAACTTATAGTCGCTGTCGGCCTTGAACTGCTGACTGATCTGGTCGGCAATCTTCTGACGGAACTCCTTCTCGCTCTTTACAGTACCCTCACCGAAGGTCTGGTCGAACAGTGCCTGGTTCACCTCAGCCTTCACGAAACGGCTGATCTCGGTAATCTGGAAAGTGAAGTCACCCTCGTGGTCTTTCACCTCTTCCTTCTGAATCTTCAGCAGGCTCGACACTTCGACATCGCTCTCAGGATAGGCCTTGCGGGGATTCCAAGTGATGACGTCACCCAGCTTACAGCCGTCAAACAGCTTCTTCTGGTCGTCCACCTTCATATACTGAGGCATCAGCACGGCGTCGGCAACCTCAATGCTACCGTTCACCTCGCGCAGGTCACCCTTCAGCATGTCACGCTGCTCGGCATCAAACTGCTCAACTTTCTCATACTGACCGGCACGGCTCTGATACATCTCCACCTGCTGGTCGATGAGCTTGTCGTCAACGGTGATGTTATAGAAAGGAACCTTGTCCTTACCGCTCAACTTAGCCTCAAACTCAGGGGCTACGGCAATGTCGAACTTAAATGTCAGGGGCTGGTCGCTCTCGAAGTCGAGGGCTTCCTGCTGCTCGCTGGGGAGGGGCTCACCCAACATCTGAATCTTGTTCTCACGAACATATTCGTACAGCTTCTCGCCTAACAGCTTGTTCACGGCGTCCACCTTCACACTGGTACCGAACTGGCGCTTGATCATGCCCATCGGGGCCTGACCAGGACGGAATCCGGGAATGTTGGCGCGCTTACGATAGTCTTTCAGGGTCTTCTCGACCTCAGGCTGATAGTCAGCCGACTCCAATGTAATGGTCATCAAACCATTGATCTTGTCAGGAGCTTCAAATGTAATATTCATCTCTTTTTTATACCTTATTTAATAATATACATGCGTTTTGAGCGTGCAAAGGTACAAAATATTCATTGAACATTGAACATTGAACATTGAACATTATTATTTTTTAACCAAAAACCCCATTACTCACTGGCCAATGGTCAATGGTCAATGGTCAATGGTCAATGGTCAATGGTCAATGGTCAATGGTCAATCGTCACTCTCTTCTTCCTTGCGCTGTTCCTCCAATGCCGAGAAGTCTTTCTGCCTCAACACAAACGACTCCGTCAGGTAGTTTTTCCTCACTATCGGGTTGGCAGCCAACTCCTCCGGCGACCCGTGGAACAAGATGCGACCTTCGAACAACAGATAGGCGCGGTCGGTGATACACAGCGTATCTTCCACGTTATGGTCGGTAATCAGGATACCGATATTCTTGTCCTTCAGCTTCCACACAATAAACTGGATGTCCTCAACGGCAATGGGGTCCACACCGGCAAACGGCTCGTCGAGCATGATGAATTTCGGCTCGATGGCCAGACAGCGCGCTATCTCCGTCCTACGGCGCTCACCACCCGACAGACGGTCACCGGTATTCTTACGCACCTTCTGCAGACGGAACTCCTTGATCAGGCTCTCCAACTTCTCCAGCTGGTAGTCGCGGGGCTTGCCAGTCATCTCCAATACCGACAGGATATTGTCCTCGACCGTCATCTTACGGAACACCGACGCCTCCTGTGCCAGATAGCCGATACCGGCGCGGGCACGCTTATACACGGGATATGTCGTCACGTCCTCGTCGCCCAGAAAGATGTGTCCCTTGTTGGGCACTATCAGTCCCGTCGTCATATAAAACGACGTCGTCTTACCGGCACCGTTAGGGCCCAGCAGACCGACAATTTCGCCCTGCTTCACGTCGAACGACACGTCATTCACCACCGTACGCTTGCCGTAAATCTTCACCAGCCCCTCCGTACGCAGCACCATGTGCTCCTGTTCCTGCATATTACTCGTTTCTTCCATATCGCCGGCAAAGGTACAAATTAAAAACGAGCCCACCAAACGATGAGCCCGTTTTTTTTTTACTTCCCTACGGCATCTTTTTCACGAGAGCTGTATCAACTGGGCTACGGTAGGTTTACCTATGGGATAGTGTTCTTTCTCATAGTCAATGACAACATCAGACATCATTGTCAACTCCACAGCATTGCGGTCGTTGGCAGGCGTGTTGTCATCCACCATCGGCAACAGTTCCTCAATCCGTGCCAATGCGAATTCATATTGCTCTTTTGTAATCTTTGCCATATCTGTACCTCCTATATTATATCGTTGAAACATCTATCTTATCATATTCACTATGAGTACCCACAAATCGGATGAAAATATGCCCGATTGTGAACTTTACGACCACTACAAGACGATATTTGTTGCCCCTGATGTCAAAGACATAATGTTGATTCCCAACGTAGTCCGTTGTGGGGAACATACTTGACATTATTCCTCATCGTTATCATTAGCTGGTAGCAGATAGTCACTTGCTTAGGTGATGGGATAGATTGTATCAAGCGGAAAAGTTGCTCAGTATCAGCCACATCCGTCAATCGCATCTTGCCGTCAGCAGCACGTAATTTCAACTGGTGACAATTTGTCACCGTTTCATTTCCTTCCTCTTTCAGACGTTGTTTGAGTTTATTCCAATACTTTCGAGCGGTAAGAGCATCTTTACTATCAGTCAGCACACCGCAAACATCTACTATTGAGAAATACCACTTCTCTTGTTCGTCGTCCCACACGGTGCGAACTTTCTTTTCTTCAAAAAGTTGTATTGTTTGCTTCTTTGTCATATTCTTGTTGTTTATGTAGTCATTACAATTTCACGTTCTTCTGGCGTCAAACCATAGAGGTCGAACACCTTGTTGTCTATCTCGTTGTCTGTAGTCTTTATCTGCTCTGAGAGTTCTTGGCAGGCTTGACGATATTGATTGAAGTAATCTTCCCACTCGTCTTGCTGAGCCAGTGTGAGTTTTATCTTCTGTTTCTTCAGTTCTGACACAAAGCCCTTGAAGTCCAACTGGTCAAACGTTTGCAAAGCCGTTGTTATCTTTATGCCCTCAAAGTTCTCACTCAAACGACGGAGGAAACGAGCACGCTTTTCTTGCAACTGGGAATTGAGAGAGAGCATTTTGTCAGCGAGAGAGATAAAGGGGGTCTGAGATTCTACAGGTATAACCTTGATATATGTATTTTTAAGGTTAGGTGCAGAATAGAGTAAATAACCTCCAGACATCCTTAAACCGTCAAACAAACATTCAAACATATAGTTGTATAGTTTGGAGTTGAGCCAGCATAGAACATATTCAGGGACAAATCCATCCTTAAAGGTATGAACGCAGTTAGTATCTATTGATGCGTATTCTCCCTTTTTATCATAAAAAGCCTCGCATGACAGACCGATCTTAGATATAATTATCTTTGGGGATGAATATAAGTTGTGGCGATTAGCAGAAATATCTTTATTATCTGAAGGAAGATAAGGGGTAAGATATTGTTTGCCTTGCTTTGTTAAAGTAAAGATGCCCCATGTTGTAAAATAAGGATCAATCGTACCAGTATTAATTAGTTTATATCCACACTCCTCTTCTGTTATTAATGTAGAATAATCGTCCGCTTCTTTGGCTGTTGATGTAGCATTTATTTCTCCAACTATAGATAATGGCATACTTTGACTAATAATTTTCTGAGTAATAGTCAGCTTATCATTCAAAAGAAATCCCAAAATAGAATTTTCTAAGATATCAAGTTTGTCAGATGGGTAGTTTTTACTAACTAACTCATGAGCATCATCGAACTTACCACACAAAACGCTTTCAATCATCCCTTTCTGAATCATAGTGATTACAGGATAAGTAGAAGCATCTTCAAATACTTTTTTATCAGAGTAGTCAATCAATTGATAGAACGAGTATTGGTTTATTATCAATTGTCTTAAAGCTATTCCATAACTTGCAGACAAATACCTGTTAGGAGTAATATACGCAAGTACGCCATTTCGCTTTAGCATTGACAATCCCTTTTCAAAAAAGTATATATAGAGATCTACAGTACCTTTTGCTGTTACATATTGTTTTTTAAGATAGTTGTATTCTTCATTAGAATAACTTTTCTTTAATTCAATAGCATTCACATACGGCGGATTACCAATCACTACATCAAAGCCCCCTTTTTCGAATACCTTGGGGAATTGCTCTTGCCAGTTGAAGGCTTTGTCGCCAGCAATGGCAGGATCGCTAATCAGCGAGTTGCCACATTTAATATTCTCATTGAGTGAGTTCAGCTTACGATGGGGTTTGGCAGTACGCAACCATAGTGCTAACTGGGCTATCTCAACACTTTCTTCGTTGATGTCAACGCCATAGAGGTTGTGTTCCAAGATACTATTCTCCACATCCTGGAATACAATAGTAGAACCAGCCACCTTTGCCTCCATCTCGTCAATCAATTTATGTTCTGCCATCAAAAACTGCAAGGCAGCATTTAGGAAAGCTCCACTACCACAGGCAGGATCGAGAATAGTAATTTGAAGTAACCAATCACGATATTGGTGCAACTGATCCAATAATCGCTTCTTGGTTTGCATCTGGCGACGTTGATCTGAGAAATATTCATCCTCGACGATGTTCAGCTGCTGTTTCTTCTCTGCACAAAGACGACCAACGGTATTCTCCACAATGTATTTTGTGATATACTGAGGCGTATAGAACACACCGTCTTGCTTGCGTTTAGAGGTCTGGGGTGTTGCGCCGCTGTTGATTTGCTGCGTCACCTCTTCAATTTCAGAGAGTGAGTTCTCGAAGATATGCCCCAGGATGTTTACGTCCACGTCGCTCTCGAAGTCGTATACTGAGAGCTTCAACGTGTGTTCCGCCAATAACTCATCGCTTATACTGAGGGAGTCCAATACAGCGTCGGGTTTGAATAGCCCACCATTATAGGCATAAACATCGAAAGGCTTACCTTGATGTCCTGTATCCAGATATCCAAAATACTGCTTGATGCGGTCATATAGAGGAACGTAGGCATCAGCATCTTTGAGCGTATTCCATAATGAAATAATTCTGACCATTGAGTTTGGCTCAAGCAGTTTACCATCCTCTGCAAAGAAGATAAACAGCAGGCGGTCAAGCAGTTTTTGGGTCTTTTTAAACAGAAGTAGTTGCCATTCTTTTTCATCATTGCCTTCTGGAGTTGGATTCTGTTTCAGGATATCAGCAAAAAGCACTCGCTTGAATTGTGAATAGTCTTTATAAAGTGCTTTCGTAATCTGATCTTCACTCGACACAGACTCCTGCTTTATCTGTAAAGCCATACCTCGCTCAACCTGCTTCCAAGCGAGACAAAGATACAACTCGCGGAAATCCTCTTCCGTCAGATGAAACAGGTTCCATTCGCGATACTCTACAGCATTGTCTAAATAAAGACGAAGCTTCTCGAAATTGGAGATTACAACATAACGTGCATCAGGATGCTGGCTTTTATAGTTGAATGCCTGAGGCTCTACCTTCGAGAGGTCAGTGGTCTTATGGTCTTTCAGTTCTATCACGCCTATCACCCTACCATCTTTCTGAATAGCGCCATCAGCTTTCTTCGAGTTTGTCTCATTCTTTTTCTCCGTAATAAGGTTGAAGTCTGGCGAGGGATTAAGCGTATAGCCTAACACCTTAACAAACAACTCTCGAAGAAAACCTTCCTGGAATTGTTCCTCTTTCGATTGTTGGATATTGGCTTGTATCTGTTCATCAAGAAAATAAGCCTGAAACTGTTTCCAAGCCACACTGACAACTTTTTCATCTATCAGACCCAAGTGTTTTTTGAGAATCGTCTTCTGAAATAGCATAGTAATATTCGGTTATTGGCAGCTAATGCTGTTATTGTTTAACCCTCAATGTCATATCGGCACCCTGCACTCAGGGAATCAGCCTTAGCTTGCGTCGTTTACGACGATTAGCCGATACTTGCTTGCAAAGATAGTACATTTTTTCTTAATAAGCGCAACTTTTCCGCAACTTTTTCTTCTTTTTCTTTTGTTCCCTCCCCTCTGCCAGTGTTTTTTCAGCCAAAACGCAAACCCCATCAGCTCAAAAGTCAGTCTCTTCACCTTACTGGCTGGACGGCGCTCTGCTACCGACTGTGCGGCCGAGAACAGGGAAGTGTCAAGCCGACAGCAGGGAGGAGAGTGGCAGTTAGCAGGGAAGGTGTTGGAGTCAATACTTCCGGAGTATTTGGAAATAATCCAAGAGTATTCAAAATTTCTTTCGGAGTATTGCATTTTAGTGCCGGTAAACTCGGAGTTTAGCGATTCCTAGCTTAAAGTTTACCTGACGTTTTCTGATTTTGGTTGATTATCGCGCGACAACCCCTCACCCCTCACTCAAATCTCTGGGAATGCCTTTGTAGATAGGGGCTGAGAGCCAGTGAGGGGTGGGCTTGACCCTTCACTCACCCCTCACTGACCCCTCACTCAAGTCACCTCGAGGCAAACAAGAGACGCAAAGGAAGCTAACGGACAGTCTGCTTCTTGCTCACAGGAAAGCAGCTTCTTGCTCGTTGTTATTCCGCAGGGAGCGATTGCAACGCCACACTCTGACCGTGGCCAGAGAACTCTGATTCCGCAAGGAGCGGACTGCCAGTCCGTCGGGCACGGACTGACAGTTTGCATTAATGAGATTGCCAGATGATCTATAGACCAAAACCATAAGTGCGGATGAACCTATAGCAATTAGTGAGGGGTGAGGTAAAGGTGAGTGAGGGGTCAAGCCCACCCCTCACTGGCTCTCAGCCCCTATCTACAAAGGCATTCCCAGAGATTTGAGTGAGGGGTGAGGGGTATCTTTGCAAATCAATGTGTGTCTAAGGACTGATACGTGTCATAAACCACCGCCACAAAAAAATTGCTGAAAGTTTGGATTTATAGAATATTATTCGTATATTTGCAGCACGAATATGAATTATCCTAAAATGATAGAAAACCGAAAGAAAATCGAAACATAACCGTTACATTACCGAAACATTACCGAAACATTCTACAGGCAGCCCCCTAGCATCCCCCTACCTACCCCCTTGCAACATTCTACCACTAAAGAACAACAATATGGCACGAGTAAAAGGAATATTAGAGAACTTTCAAGGCAAACTGGACAACTGTATTTCCATCCGAAAACGGACAAACGGGTCGTCCACATACCCGGCACATATCGAACAGCCCAGACGACTGTCACGAAGACAACTGGCCATGCGCGAACGGCAAAGCCATAACAATGTCCTTTGGCGCGCATTGAAAGAGACGAAGCAGGTGTATATCGAAGGGGGCAAAGATGCATACCATCGCTTCATGGCACTCAACACAGAGTGTCCCATACCTTATATCCCGAAACTGCAATGCCATTCCGGCAACGCCCTACTGCTACCGAACATGGTGCTCAGCGAAGGACCGGTGAAAACCATCAACTACCAATTTGACGAAGTGGACGGCCGACCGGCACTACTCACAGACCTCACCAAGACGGAAGCTAAAAAGGGCACACTGCTACTTTATGTACTACAGCAGCAAATCCACTCCTATAACGGATGGCCCGACGACTTCCGACTGAAAATCAAGGTGGAGACCATCACGCCGGACATGTTTACCGTCGTACCATCAACACTCCTCACACTACGCCAAAGCACAAACGGCTGCTTAGCACTCGTGGACGACCGCTTTGCCGACCCCATGCTGGGGTTCGGACTGGTTCATATCATCAATGGCCATGTCTCGACACAGCACGTCATCACCCGTTGCACCTACTATGAGCGCTTCACCACCGAGGAGGCCCTGCAGGCCGCGGCAAAAAGCTACAAAGGATTGACAGGCGAAGAATAATAATAGCAAGAATAATAACATAAGATGATCATGATGAACTTAAATCTGACTACGACAATTAATTTTGACCACATCGTGGACCGCGAATTGCGACGCGACGTGATTGGGCTGTGCCGCAAGACGGGCAAGCCCGTGCTGAAGCTATCGACAAAGGACTATGTGGACAACGGACTGCAGCACTACGTGGAGGAGTACGGCTCGGCAGGACTGGTGAACATAGCAGTATTCAACATCCTGCAGCATACCATCACCGGATGGCCGGGAGGCAAGCCCAATGCGGACGACTCGACACGACCGGAACGGGCACTGCCCTACCCCAAGCGCGTCATCGTGTTCTCGCCACATCCCGACGACGACGTGATATCGATGGGCGGCACCATCCGACGGCTGATGCAACAGCAGCACGACGTACACATAGCCTACGAGACGTCGGGAAACATTGCCGTGGCAGACGAGGAGGTGAGGCTGTATATGCATTTCATCCGCGCCTTCAACGAGCTGTTTGCCAATGGCAGCGACGAAATCGTGAAGCACTACAGCAAGAGTGTGCTGGAATTTCTGAAACGGAAAGAGGAGGGCGACCTGGACAATCGTGACGTGCTGGCCATCAAGGGGCTTATCCGTCGTGGCGAGGCGCGCAATGCCTGTGGGTACAACGGCATCAAGAAAGACCATATCCACTTCCTTGACTTGCCGTTCTACGAGAGTGGCAAAATAGAAAAACTGCCCCTGGCGGAACGGGACGTAAGAATTATCCAGGAACTGCTGCAACAGATACAGCCGCACCAGATTTACGTGGCGGCCGACCTGGCTGACCCGCACGGGACACACCGCACATGTACCGACGCCGTGCTGGCGGCCATCGACGAGGAGAAGAAGGCGGGAGCGGAATGGCTCGGCGACTGTCGTGTATGGATGTACCGCGGGGCGTGGGCGGAATGGGAGATAGAGGATATCGAGATGTGTGTGCCGATGAGTCCGGAGGAGCTGCACGAGAAGCGTAACGCCATCCTGCGCCACCAGAGTCAGATGGAGGGTGCGCCATTCCTCGGCAACGACGACAGGCTGTTCTGGCAACGCGCCGAAGACCGCAACCGCGCCACCGCCAAGCAGTACGACGACCTGGGACTGGCGTGCTACGAGGCTATGGAGGCTTTCGTGGAATACAAATTTTAACTAAGAAGTTAAGGAGTTATGGAGTTAAGGAGTTATGACGTGAGCGAAAGCGAAACTTAAACTTTGACCTTTTTCACCACTGCGACGTAGGTCAGCAGGACGACATTCATCATCAGCGCATAGATGATGGCGGGAATGGCCATCACGTCGTTGGCGAAGACGAAGGGGCTGCTGGCAACGGTAATGGCCTGCGCGGCATTCTGCATGCCTATCTCGATGATGATGGTGCGCTGTTCACGTCCGTTGAGGCGCATGAGCCACGAGAGCAGGACGCCTCCGCCCATGGACAACAGGATGAGGACGGTGACGGAGAGTCCGAGCTGGGGAAATTCGCGAATGATGATGTCGCGATTCTGGATGAAGAACACCGTTGCCAAGAGGATGAGACAGGGGAAGGCGAGGCGCTTCAACACGTTATGCATACGCTCGGCGAGCCGTTCGTTGCGCACGGCAATGGCGAGTCCGATGGCGATGGGTACTGCCATCAGCACGAGGTTCTGAACCAACAGGTTGCCGACGGGCAGGTGGATGCCGCTCATCTCGGTGCCGACATAATCGGTGGCAAAATCCATGACCAGCGGACCCGTAAACAGCGTGATGATGCTGCTAAAGGCCGTCAGCGATACGGACAGCGCGACATCACCACCGGCAAGCATGGAGAAGACATTGCTGGAACTGCCGCCCGGGCTACAGGCAATGAGCATGACACCCAGGAAAAACAAGGGTGCTAAGTGGAAACCACTGGCCACCGCCCACGCAATGAGGGGCAGGAGCAGAATCTGACCGGTCAGTCCGACGAACACGGCCTTCGGGCGTTCTGCGAGCAAACGGAAATCGGCAGGACGCAAGGCAAGTCCGAGGTCGAACATCAGGAGCGTCAGTATCGGCAAAACGATGAAAATGGTATTCATAAATGAATCAAAATGCAAAGTTAATGTGATTAACGGGTGCAAAGGTAGCACTTTCCGATGAAAAATCCAAATTTATTTGGTATTTCGCTCATTTTACCTTAACTTTGCAGGCGATATGATAAAGATTCTGCACCGGTGGCTGACAATGTTCGGCCAATTTCTCGTACTGATGGGGCGTACGTTCAGCGTTCCTGAACGCTTTCGTATGTTCTGGAAACAGTACGTGAAGGAGATGGAACAGCTGGGCATCAACTCGATTGGTATCGTGCTGCTCATCTCGTTTTTCATCGGAGCCGTCATCTGCATCCAGATGAAGCTGAACATCCAGTCGCCCTGGATGCCACGATGGGTGAGCGGCTATACCACACGCGAAATCATGTTGCTGGAGTTCTCGTCGAGCATCATGTGTCTGATACTGGCCGGTAAGGTGGGCTCGAACATCGCCTCGGAAATCGGTACCATGCGCGTGACACAGCAGATTGACGCGCTGGACATCATGGGTGTCAACTCGGCGTGCTACCTGATACTGCCGAAAATCATGGGAATGATTACCATCATGCCGTTGCTGGTCATCTTCTCAAGTGCACTGGGCATCGTCGGTGCCTACGGAACGGCCTACGTCGGACACATCATCGTGCCTGACGACCTGACGCTGGGACTGCAGCATCAGTTTAAGTCGTGGTTTATGTGGATGAGTATCATCAAGAGCCTCTTCTTTGCCTTCATCATCTCCGCCGTGCCCTCCTACTGCGGCTATACCGTAGAGGGCGGTTCCGTCAACGTCGGCAAGGCCTCAACGGATGCCGTCGTGACCTCGAGCGTGCTGATTCTCTTTAGTGACGTATTCCTAACGCAGCTGCTGTCATGATAGAAGTCAAGAACCTATACAAGCGTTTCGACGATATCGAGGTGTTGAAGGACATCTCGACGGTGTTCGAGGACGGCAAGACAAACCTCATCATCGGACAGAGCGGCTCGGGTAAGACGGTGCTGATGAAGAACCTCGTGGGACTGTTTGAGCCCACGGAAGGCCAGATACTATACGACGGTCGCGACTTCGTAAAGATGTCGAAGAAGGAGAAGGTGATGATGCGTCGCGAGATGGGTATGATATTCCAAAGTGCCGCCTTGTTTGACTCGCTGACGGTACTGGAAAACGTGATGTTTCCGCTGGATATGTTCTCGTCGATGAACCTGCGCGAACGGCAAAAGCGCGCGATGGACTGTCTGGACCGCGTGAACCTCGTGGGTGCGGAAGAGAAATATCCCGGCGAGATCAGCGGCGGTATGCAGAAACGTGTGGCCATTGCCCGCGCCATAGCCCTGAACCCCAAATACCTGTTCTGCGACGAGCCAAACAGCGGCCTCGACCCCAAGACGTCGCTGGTGATTGACGAACTGCTGCACTCCATCACACGGGAATTCAACATGACGACCATCATCAATACCCACGACATGAATTCGGTGATGGGTATTGGCGAAAACATCATCTTCATCTACGAAGGTCACAAGGAATGGCAGGGTGTCTCGGCCGATATTATGGGCTCGACAAACAAGCGCCTGACGGACTTTATCTTTGCCTCAGATTTGCTGAAAGAGATGCGCGAAGCGGTCACCCATAACAAGTTGTAGGAGTTAACTCCAAACAAGTTGAGCGAATGCGAAACTTGAAAAAATGAGAATTGACGCAGGTCAACAAATAGACTGTGTGCGCAAACAATTTGTTATTTTCCTTGTTTTGCACGAAATTTCTTCCTAACTTTGCATTGTCAAAAGCGAGAACAGGCTGCACCTCAGCAATTCGAGCGAGCTCGATTGCATTCGGTTTGCACTGTCCTTGCACCGTCAAAAGATAACAAAGGGCTGCACAGCGGTGCGGCAAGGATAACAAAAGAAAAGGATAACAAAGTATTTAAGTAGGACGGCTCAACACACCGTTCCGAGTAAAGTAAAGAAAGGTAAAAAGATTATGAAAAAGTTGATTAACAAATGGCTGAAGAGTGAAGCTTACACTGAGTACTGCTTGAACATAGCAAGACTGTATAATTATCACACAGCAATGTAATAACAAAAATGCCCGTCAGAATTTCTGGCGGGCTTTTTATTTTGAAGCAAATTGCTTACTTTTTGTTCAGGGCGAGGTCGATAGCTACAGCGATAGCCACAGTAGCACCTACCATCGGGTTGTTACCAATACCCAGGAAGCCCATCATCTCAACGTGAGCAGGAACAGAAGAAGAACCTGCGAACTGAGCGTCAGAGTGCATACGACCCAGGGTGTCAGTCATACCGTAAGAAGCAGGACCGGCAGCCATGTTGTCTGGGTGCAGGGTACGACCCGTACCACCACCGGAAGCTACAGAGAAGTAGGGCTTGCCAGCGAGCACGCGCTCCTTCTTATAAGTACCTGCTACGGGGTGCTGGAAGCGGGTGGGGTTCGTTGAGTTACCCGTGATAGACACGTCAACGTTCTCCTTCCACAGGATAGCTACACCCTCGCGAACATCGTCAGCACCATAGCACTTTACCTTCAGACGGCTGGGGTTGTTGCCATAAGGAACCTCCTTGACAACCTTCAGCTCAGAGGTGAAGTAGTCGAACTGAGTCTGTACATAGGTGAAACCGTTGATACGGCTGATGATCTGGGCAGCGTCCTTGCCAAGACCGTTCAGGATAACGCGGAGGGGCTTCTTACGAACCTTATTGGCCATCTCGGCAATCTTGATGGCACCCTCAGCAGCAGCGAAAGACTCGTGACCTGCCAGGAAGGCGAAGCACTCAGTCTCCTCGCGGAGCAGACGGGCAGCGAGGTTACCGTGGCCGATACCAACCTTACGGTCGTCAGCAACAGAACCGGGGATGCAGAAGCTCTGCAGACCGATACCGATAGCCTCGGCTGCGTCGGCAGCAGTCTTCACGCCCTTCTTGATGGCGATAGCAG
>Ga0310695_10002380_pt1 | contig 39879 bp, 29 predicted proteins | sample RumenRJG_04DNA_FD_203882 | JGI IMG/M metagenome (GOLD analysis project Ga0310695, IMG submission 203882) | Bovine rumen microbial communities from Lethbridge, Alberta, Canada - RJG_04 (v2) (version 2) | ecosystem: Host-associated > Mammals > Digestive system > Stomach > Rumen | place: Canada...
TGTAGGGTAAACAAGGATTGGTTCCTTGCGGATATCGATTCCGTACTTGATGAACATGTTGTACATAGCAGGAATTGACTTAAGGATTGTTCCTTCTCCGTGAATCATTTCGATCATTGGAGTGTCGAGCCATACAGCATCCTGTACATCGTTCTTTACACCGCGGCCTTCTTTTACTTCACGGATGATACCAGAAGCATTTACGTCGCGTGTTTCAAGTGGGTGAATATAAACTTCACCGTCTTTATTGATAAGTTTAGCTCCAAGAGAGCGAACTTTTTCTGTTACAAGCTTTCCAAGAATCTGTGTCGGGTAAGCTGCTCCGGTCGGGTGATACTGCAAAGAATCCTGATAAAGAAGTTTTGCACCTGCACGGTAAGCCATCACAAGACCGTCGGCTGTAGCACCGTAGTGGTTAGATGTTGGGAATCCCTGATAGTGCATACGTCCAGCACCACCAGTTGCAATAATTACAACCTTTGCTTTAGCAATGCGGATTTCCCCAGTTTCAATGTTCATAAGAACGGCACCACAAGCTTCTCCCTTGTCATTCTTGATAAGTTCGATTGCAGCTGTAAAGTCTACAACTGTGATGTCATCCTTGCGGTTGAATGTTTCATCCCGGAGTGTACGCATGATTTCAGCCCCTGAGTAGTCCTTACATGCGTGCATACGCTTGCGGCTAGTTCCACCACCATGTGTAGTAACCATTGTTCCGTCTTCTGCCTTGTCAAATTCTACACCAAGGTCGTTGAGCCATTTGATTACTGATGGAGCTTTGTTTACCAGTGTGTATACAAGTTCTGGTTTTCCGTCAAAGTGTCCGCCACCATAACAGTCAAGGTAGTGCTGAGCAGGTGAGTCATTTGGCTTGTCTGCAGCCTGAATACCACCTTCAGCCATCATAGTGTTAGCGTCACCAACGCGGAGTTTTGTTACGAGAAGGACTTTAGCACCAGCTTCGCTTGCCATAATTGCAGCAGAAGTTCCGGCACCACCACCACCGATTACAAGAACATCTGATTCATAGTCGATGTGGTTAAGGTCAATCTTTTCCGGTTCAAGGCGTGGTTTTGCCTGAAGCATTTCTGCAAGTTCGATTGGAGCCTTCTGTCCTTTGTTTGGACCGATTTTAAGCTCTGTGAACTGTTCCTTGATGCGGTCCGGATGGAATTTCAAAAGCAAATCGTCTTTCTGTTCAGCAGTAAGACGAGCGTGTTCAAATTTAAGGTTTTCTTCGCGTTTTTCAGCTACGATTTTCGCAGCATCGTCCAGGTAGTTACCATACATAGTATATTCTCCTTTAGGGGAGTACCCCCTAAGACCCCCTTGTTATTAGGGGAAAGACAACCCTCTACTTCGAAGCGGGGTTTTCTTTCCCCTAAAACCCCAATCTTTCCCAGCACGACTTAGGGCTCTGCCCTAAGAACCTGTGGAGAAAAGCAGGATGTTTTAGGGTTTATTTTTCAATTTCTCGAGTGTTATAAAGATTTTTAATCTGTTCTTTGTCGCCGGTAGACATTTCTACGAACTTCTTGATTGCTTCTTCGCATTTTCCTGCGTCGATTTCTGCAACGCGGTCAAGAAGATGCTGGCTCTGTGGCTGAAGGTATTTACCATTGAGACGGCGAGCAAGTTCTGCAACCTGTGGATGAGAAATACCAGCAGGACAACGGCTAGAACAGCATCCGCACATTACACAGTCAAAAGAAAGATCTGCACACTTTGCAAAGTCTCCGCGCTGTGCGTATGCAATGTAATTCATAGTCTGAAGGTTCTGAGGACATGCACGAGTACAAGCGTTACAACCGATACAAGAATAGATTTCAGGATAAAGCTGCATCATTACAGCCTGTTCTGGTTTTACCTTGTTGATGTCGTAAACCTGTTTTACAAGTGGGAAGAAAGGAAGTGTAGCGATGTACATATCGTTTTCTACTTTCTTTGAACATGCAAGACAAGTCTGAAGCTGGTTCTGTCCCTTGATACGGTAAATTGTAGCACAAGCACCACAGAATCCGTTACGACAGCCACAACCACGCTTAAGCTGGTATCCGGCATATTCCATTGCATTCATAATTGTGAGTTCGGCAGGAACATCATATTTCTTACCGAAAATGTATATTGTTGCCATTTCTTTATCCATTGTTTGCTCCTACAACAGCGCCATTAGTGCGCGTCAATGGTATTTAATTAAATCTGAGAGTTTTTGCAAGGCAAAAACTCGTCAATTTGAAAATGACACAGAGGGCATTTTCAAATTAGTATTCTGGAGGAAGTTCTCCAAGCTGATCAAAACTGAATACCGGACCGTCTTTGCAGACGAACTTGTCGCCGATGTTACAGCGGCCGCATTTTCCGATACCGCACTTCATGCGCATTTCCATTGTCGTAAAGATCTGTTCGTCCTTAAAACCAAGGTCTTTAAGAATCTTAAGTGACATGTGGATAAGGATTGGAGGTCCACACATGATTACAGTCATTCCGGCATCCGGTTTGAGTTCTGTGATGAACGGAGGAACAAAGCCTACATGGCCGTTCCAGCCTTCTTCTGCACGGTCGATTGTGATATCGATAGAGCAGTTTGGCTGTTTCATCCATACATTCTGCATTTCATCAAGGCGAACAAGGTCAGCCTTAGAGCGGGCACCGTAGATTACCTGAATTTTTCCGTAATTTTCGCGGTGATCCATCATGTAATTTACAACCGAGTGAACTGGAGCAATACCAATACCACCGGCAATTACAAGAATATCTTTTCCTTTAAGTGCGCCTTCTACAGGGAAGCCGTTTCCAACAGGTCCGCGAAGACAGATCTGCTGACCAACTTCTGCATTGTGAAGCCATTCAGTTACAACACCGCACTTTTTAATAGAAAATTCCATGTGAGTTTCAAGAGTAGGGCTTGAAGTAATTGAAATCATTGATTCGCCAACGCCTGGAACGATGAGCATTGCACACTGTCCAGGAATGTGATTGAACAATTTTTTTCCATCAAGGCCAACTACACTGAAAGTCTTTACATCAGGAGTTTCCTGCTTAATGTCAATAATTTTTCCAATGTAAGGGATAAATGATTCTTTGTTTTCCATTATTTATCTCCTCCAATATCATCTGTTTCCTGTACAGCCTTGATTACCTTTACGATATTCATGTTTACAGGACAGCTTTCAAGACAGCGGCCGCAACCTACGCAAGAGAACAAGCCTTCATGTGCCATAGGATAGTACATGAGTTTATGCATAAAGCGCTGGCGGCTTCTTTCTTTCTGTGTGTGACGTGGGTTTTCTGCAGCCATCTGTGTAAAGTCATTAAACATACAGCTGTCCCAGCAGCGGATCTGACGGATTCCGTTGTTAGTCTTAAAGTCGCGAACGTCAAAACACATACAGGTAGGGCAGACATAAGTACAAGTTCCGCATCCTACGCAAGGTTCTGAAACTTTTTCCCAGATTTTCGAATTGAAAATCTTAAGCATGTCTTTTCCCTGGAATTTAGAAAGGTCAAGGTGAGCAAATGGAAGTTTTTCTATCTTGTCAGAAATTTCTTTCTTAAGAGAATCAACAGCCTTAGTATCTTCATCTTTAAGAACTGCTTTTGCTTTTTCGATGAAAGCCTTTCCTTTTTCAGTGTTTGCTTCAAAGAAGTATTTTCCGTCACTGAGCCATGCACTTACATCGCCTTTTGAACCGTTTTTGTCAGCAGAAAGGCTTGCATCGATTCCGTATGTAGAACAGAAACAAGTCTTTGCAGGTTCATTACAAGCAAGAGTGATTACAGTTCCGTGGTCGCGGCGGTTCTTGTAGTAAGAATCAACCGGATTCATGTTGAGGTAAACATTGTCGATAACAGCAAAACCTACAGCATCACAGGCACGAACGCCAAAGATTACAAAATCTTCAATTTCCTTGCGTGGGTCTGTAACTTTTACTTCTTTACCGCTCATTTCATAGCTTACCATGTGTTCTGTCTTAGGGAAGAAAAAGTCCTTTGCAGAACGAACTGTCTTAAGGTTAGAAGAAAGCTTTACGCCTTTTTCCCACTTCTTAAAGTCAGCTTTTCCTGTGTTGTTGTCTACAGGAAGGTAAAGAGGCTGTTTTTCGCCGATTAAGGCAAACAATTCGTCAATTTTATCTTTAGAAATTGCAAACATTAGTTTTCGCCTCCTTCTTTTGAACGGTCATATACGATTGTAGTTTCCGGATCTTTTTCTGCATTGAATGTAAGCATTGCAGGTTTTGTTTCCATGTCGCTACCAGCCTGATATTCACCGTAAATTTCGTTGATGTCTTTAATGTATTTGCGGTTAAGAAGATAGAGTGGAATGCCCTGAGGACAAACGCGTGAACATTCTCCACAGTCTGTACAGCGGCCAGCAACGTGCCATGCGCGAACGATGTGGAAAAGGCTTTCTTCAAAACTAGTTTCTGCAACTTTCTGTGTTGTGTAAAGTTTGTTGTTGTCGAATACACATTTTTCACAGGTACAAGCAGGACAAACATTGCGGCATGCGTTACAGCGGATACAGCGGGCAAATTCGTTTTTCCAGAATTCGTTTCTTTCATCTGCTGTCATCTTTTCGTATTTTTCAACTACTTCAAGACGGTTGCTTGTGCCGTAATCTGTGTTTTCATCAACTCCTAAAAGTTCATCGCATGAAACATGTTTCTTTCCGGCACATGATTCACATGGTTTTCCGCCGTCAAGTGTGTCCTGACATGGAATACCGATTGCGTAAACATCACCGCGGGTAATGCGGTTTTCTTTTAAAAGCTGAGTGAATGAATATGAATCAGCTGGCTTAAGGAACACGAGAACAACTTCAGAAGGAATAGGTGCTTCCGGAGCGTTTGGATCGCGCTGCTTTGCCATTGTGTTATTCATTCTTGTTGTGCTTTTCTTTACTTCAATATCGCGTGTAATTCCAACAAGATATTTTGAAAGGTTAGCAGCACAGTTTTTATCATAGATAAATTCTTTATCAAGTTCTTCAGCTGTTCTGAAAGTTCCTGGTGTGATATCATCATCAAAAAGACCTTTTTTCCAGCCTACTACGCGCTGAACTTTGCCTTCTGCAAGCAATGCTTTTGCGCGTTCAATCATTTTTGCGCTTAGTTCTTGCATCGTACATCCTCCAGCTTTTTACATTCGCCAAGAGCCTTAATCTGCTCAACGAATTCATTCATGATTCCGGCAAATTTAACGCCTTCTGCAGCAGAACACCATTCTACGCGTGTGCGGCCTTTTTCGATTCCCAAGAAGTCAAGCTGACTGAAAAGGAGAGTCATGCGGCGGCGTGCAAAGAAGTTACCTGTAGAATAGTGACAGTCTCCAGGGTGGCATCCGCAGAGGATAACACCATCGGCACCACGCTGGAATGCACGGAGAATGAACAATGGGTTCAAGCGGCATGAGCATGGAATGCGGATAATTTTTACGTTTGCAGGATATTCAAGACGGTTGTTACCGGCAAGGTCTGCACCTGCATAAGAACACCAGTTACAGCAGAATGCAACAATTTTTGGCGTCCAGTCTTTGTTTGTATTTTCTGACATAATTATTTTTTAGCGTTCATGCGGTGGTTGAGCTTGTCGAAACAACCGCATATTCAGGTGGTTTCGAGAGCCTCAACCACCGATTTTTTTTACAAAACGCTATCAACCTCCGCCAAAATCTGTTTATTGCTGAAGCCCTTCAAGTCCATAGCACCGCTAGGACAAGCTACTGTACATGCACCACATCCCTGACACATTGCACTGTTAACCTGTGAAACGTGGCGGGTAATAGTTGTACGGTTTGGACCGCGGAAATCTTTGTCAACATACGAAATAGCTCCGTAAGGACAAACATTTGCACACTGACCACAGCCGTTACATGCATTTTCATCCGGCTGAGCTGTACAAGGGTTATTCTTAAGCTTGTCTTTAATCAAAAGACAGATTGCTTTAGCCGCAGCACCTGAAGACTGAGCTACAGTTTCAGGAATATCTTTTGGTCCCTGGCAGCAGCCTGCAAGGAAGATACCTGCTGTCGGGCTTTCTACTGGACGGAGTTTTGCATGAGCTTCAAGGAAGAAGTCATTTGTGTCCATAGAAGTTGTAAGCATTGTAGCAAGAGGTCGTGCAGATTTATCTGCTTCAATAGAAGCTGCAAGAACTACCATGTCTGCCTTGATGTGAACCTGACGGTTCAAAATCAAGTCTGAACCCTGAACATCAAGAGTTCCGTCTGGAAGAGGAGTTACCTTTCCAACCTGACCCTTAATGTAGTTTACACCGTACTGTTCAACAGCGCGGCGGTAGAATTCATCAAAGTTTTTACCTGGAGTACGAACATCAATATAGAAAACAGTGATGTTTGTGTCAGGATAGTGATCGCGTGTAAGGATTGCGTGCTTTGCAGTATACATACAGCAGATCTTAGAACAGTATTCGTGTCCCTTAGTAGAATCAGCTGAACAGCGGCTTCCTACACACTGAACGAATACGATGTTCTTTGGTTCTTTTCCGTCTGAAGGGCGGAGAAGGTGACCGTTTGTAGGTCCAGATGCATTGCAGAGACGTTCAAATTCAAGTGAAGAAACAACGTCAGGGCTCTGGCTGTAAGCGTATTCGTCAAATTTCTTAAGGTCGATAGGATTGTATCCGGTTGCAACGATGATTGCACCGTACTTTTCTGTGATAACCTGTTCTTTCTGGTGGAAATCAATAGCACCTGCAGCACAAGCTTTTTCACAGAATCCACATACGTTGTCCTTGCCGTTAGCAAGACCTTTCATATGAAGACAGTAATTTGCATCGATGTTTGCAACTTTTGGAACAGCCTGGGCAAAAGGAATGTCGATTGCCTTGCGGTTGTTCAAGTTAAGGTTGAAAGCGTTTGGAACTTTCTTGTTTGGACATTTTTCGATACAAGCACCACAACCTGTACACTTTGTTTCATCAACAAAGCGTGGATGGCGTTTGATATCAATTTCAAAGTTACCGATGTAACCGCGAACGCCGCAAACTTCACTGTAAGAAAGGATGCGGATGTTAGGGTTCTGGCTAACTTCTGTCATTTTTGGAGTTACGATACAAGAAGCACAGTCGAGTGTAGGGAATGTCTTGTCGAGCATGGCCATCTTACCGCCGACTGTAACATTCTTTTCTACGATATCAACAGGGAATCCTGCATCAGCAATGTCGAGGGCAGCTGTAATACCTGCAATACCACCACCGATAACAAGAGCGCGCTTAGTCATTGGAGTTTCACCAGGAGTAAGCGGTGTATCAAGGATAGTCTTTGCGATTGCAGCCTTACCAAGTGCAATTGCTTTTTCTGTAGCGTCGCCCATGTCTTTCATAACCCATGAACACTGTTCACGGATGTTGGCAACTTCTACTTTATAAGGGTTAAGACCTGCGCGTTCTGCACATGCACGGAATGTCTTTTCGTGCATACGTGGAGAACAAGAACAAAGAACAACGCCTGTAAGCTTATCTTCTTTGATATGGTCTTCAATCATTTTCTGACCGGCAGATGAACACATGTAAGTGTAGTTAGTTGAATAAACAACTCCGTCTACCTTTCCAAGTTCTTCTGCTACTTTTGCTACGTCAACAGTGCCTGCAATGTTAGTACCACAGTGACATACAAAAACACCAATTCTTTCCATAGGTTTTTTCCTAAGTTAAGTTTTTTTCAAAATTGCGCCATGGATGGCGCATTATCCTATGATCTAAAGTTGTGGCAGTTTACGCAACGCATAAACTGCTAAACCAAAAATTACAAGAATGTAATTTTTGGTTATCACTCCTTATTTCTTGTACTTTCTGAATGCGCTGACAATAGCCTGCTGAGGCATATCTTCATCCAGATGCTCTGGAACCTGTACAGGATCAAGGTGATGCGGACCGCGCTGACCTTCAACGATAAGGCGAACAGCATCAATAATCTTTACCGGTTCTACCTGACGAGGACATCGTTCAAGGCAGGCAAAGCAAGAAAGGCAGGCATAAATTGATTTTGTCTTAAGCAAAGGTTCAATTTCGCCTTTTTCTACCATCTGAACAAACTGATGTGGATGATATTCCATTGAATCGTAGTTTGGACAAGTACCAGAGCACTTACCGCAAACCATACATTTCTTAGGATTTACACCACTAGTCTGAATGATTTCATTTCTTAAAGATTCAAGTTCGCTCTTAAGCATTTACAGCCTCCTTGTGAGAAGAATTCTCGTTTACAGAGTGAGAAAATTTCTCAACTTCAGCTAAAACAGAATCTTTAATTCCAAGGGCTTCAGCCAAAAGTTCAGAAAAATATACAACATCAAGATTTGTATCTTTCTGATTTTTGATAAGGTTGTAACGGCAAAGAGGACAGCTTGTTACAAGAAGTTCTGCACCAAAATCCTTTGCATTAGTAACGATTGCTTTTGTTCTGTTTTCTGGAATTGATTTATCTTCAAACATAGCATAAGCACCACAGCATTCATTTCTCTGTGCATAAATAACAGGAGTAGCACCGATAGCCTTGATGAAATCTTCAAGAATCTGTGGATTTTCAGGATCATCAAACTGAAGAACTTTACCAGGACGAAGGAGAAGACATCCGTAGTAAGCTCCAATTTTTTTATCCTTAAGAGGATTTTTTACAGCAGCCTTTACTTTATCCCAGCCAACAACATCGCGGAGAATTTCAAGGAAATGAAGAACCTTAGCTTCTCCGTTGTACTGAATTTCATCAGCCTTAAGATAGTTATTTGCACGCCGAATCATGTTTTCATCATTCTGCATAGCATTGTTAGTCTGCTTCAATACGTTGTAGCAGGCAGAACACAAAGTAACCAGATCCTGTTCATGATCTCTGGCATCTGCCAGAGCACGTACTGATGAAAGTTTTGGAGCAATTTCGTCGCTTGCCATAGGGTAAACGCCACCACAGCACTGCCATGATTCAATTTCCCTAAGTTCAAATCCAAGGACTTCTGCAGAAGCCCTTGCATATGCATCAAGTTCAACAGCCTTGTTTTTTAATGTACAGCCAGGAAAGTATGAGTAAACTTTTTTATCGCTCATTTTTTTACCCCCGCCATTTCTTCAGGCTTAAAAACTTCATCAAATTTTTCTGCAGTAAGGAATCCAAGTCCTACACATGCTTCCTTAAGAGAGATATTTTCATCAAATGCCTTGTGAGCTGTTTTTGCAGCATTTTCATAACCAATATACGGATTCAATGCAGTTACAAGCATAAGGGAATTGTAAAGGTTATGATGCATCTTTTCTTTATTAGCCTTAATTCCAACAGCACAGTTGTCATTGAATGATACAATTGATTCAGCAAGAAGACGAACAGACTGAATGAAATTATATGCAATAACAGGCATGAATACATTAAGTTCAAAGTTACCCTGGCTTGCAGCAAAACCAACTGCAGCATCATTACCCATTACCTGAACAGCAACCATAGTTACAGCTTCACACTGAGTAGGATTTACCTTTCCAGGCATGATTGAAGAACCAGGTTCATTTTCTGGAATGTGGATTTCTCCAAGGCCGTCACGAGGACCAGAAGCAAGCCAGCGAACATCATTGGCAATCTTCATCATATCAGCTGCGAGGGCCTTTACAGCTCCATGTGCAAATACAAGTTCGTCTTTTGAAGTAAGTGCATGGAATTTATTTGGTGCAGTAATAAATTTCTTTCCTGTAAGCTTAGAAACTTCTTCTGCAACTTTTTCATCAAATCCCTTAGGAGCGTTAAGACCTGTTCCTACAGCTGTACCACCAAGAGCAAGCTGCTTAAGGTAAGGAAGGCTTGATTCAAGCATTTCCTTGTCACGTTCAAGAGATGTACGCCAGCCGGAAATTTCCTGTGTAAACTGAATAGGTACAGCATCCTGAAGATGAGTTCGTCCAGACTTAACAATTCCTTCATTTTCCTTTTCAAGACGCTTGAAAGTATTTACAAGCAGATCAATTGCAGGGAAAAGCTTGTCTTCCAATACACATACTGCAGAAATATGAAGAGCAGTAGGGAATGTATCGTTAGAAGACTGACTCATGTTAATGTCATCATTTGGATGAAGGATTTTTTTACCGGCGATTTCGTTACCGCGGTTAGCAATAACTTCGTTGGTATTCATGTTTGACTGAGTACCGCTTCCTGTCTGCCATACAACAAGAGGGAAGTGGTCATTAAGTTCTCCGGAAATAACTTCATCACATGCCTTTTCGATGGCAGAAAGTTTTTCAGAAGTCATTTTTTCCGGTTTCAGGGCGTTGTTAGCTCTGGCTGCTGCTTTTTTAAGGAAGCCGAAAGCCTTTGTAATTTCGCGTGGCATTGTTTCAATACCTACACCAATCTTAAAGTTTTCGTGACTGCGTTCAGTCTGTGCTGCCCAATACTTGTCAGCAGGAACCTTTACTTCACCCATTGAATCGTGCTCAATGCGAAAATTTTCCATAGTATTTTCAAATCCTTGTAAAAAACGACCGGTGGAAGCTAACCGCCAGTCATCTTTAAGTTTAATTTAGAAGTTAATCTGCTTGATTACGTCTTTCAGGCAGTCAGCGCTATGGCGGAGTTTTTCAACTTCGTCATCTGTAAGAGGAGCAGCGATGTGACCTTTAATACCGTTTCCGCCGACTACAGTTGGAATTGAAAGACATACATCTTTAATTCCATATTCACCGTTCATCATTGATGTAATTGTAAGAACTGAATCAGTGTTATAGTTCAAGGCTTCAACTAGGTCAGCTGTTGTAACGCCGATACCATAGTTTGTAAATTTCTTGGCATTGATGATAATTCCGCCAGATTTACGGATATAGTCTTCTACATCATTTTTATCAAATGCAGGAAGCTTGTTGCCTGTGAAAGAGTTTGCAAAATTATCAACAGGAATTGAACCGATATTTGCAAGAGACCAAGGTACAAAAGAAGAGTCACCGTGTTCACCGAATACATAACCGTGAACATTAGTTGCACCGATTTTGTATGTTTCTGCAATACGTGCACGGAAACGTGCTGTATCAAGCATAGTACCTGTACCGAAAATATGATTTTCAGGAATTCCTGAAGTCTTTACAAACTGATATGTAAGAATATCAACAGGATTTGCAACAATTACATAGAGAGCGTTTGGAGCTACTTTTGTAATCAAAGGAATTACAGATTTTGTAATATCAACATTTGTCTGTGTAAGATCAAGACGGGACTGACCAGGTTTACGTCCTACACCGGAAGTGAATACTACAATGTCAGAATCTCTGGCATCTTCATAATCTCCGTCGTGAACATAAACTGGGCCAATAAACGGAGTACCCTGGCGGATATCCATAGCTTCGCCCATTGCTTTTTCTTTTATAATGTCAATTATGACAATTTCAGATGCAAGCTGTCTCAATGTAAGAGCATATGCTACTGTTGATCCAACCTGTCCAGCACCAATAATGGTAATTTTGTTTGACATATATCGTGTCTCCTTAACACAAAGTGCCGTTTAGTTCCCTCAAAGACAAAATTGTCCATACTATAACGGTATCTAATACAGTATATCGTGTTTTTATTTTTATGTTAATAAAAAAAATAAATAAAATTGAATATAAAGATATAAAAAAATTTAAAAATCTGTATTGACACATTACACGAATTTTTGCTATAGTTCATACATCGCAACGCGATATGGACGGTTAGCTCAGCTGGTACGAGCGTCTGGTTTACACCCAGAATGTCGGGAGTTCGATCCTCTCACCGTCCACTAAGGTTCTCATTTCTGAGAACCTTTTTTATTTTAATTTACTTATTCCGTACTGTTCAGATGAAGTTCACGATGTATTGATTAAAATTATAATAACTGCTATTATACATTTCACAAGCCCGGTTGGCGAAATTGGTAGACGCGCCTGGTTCAGGTCCAGGTGAGCATTGCTCTTGCGAGTTCAAATCTCGTGCCGGGTAATACCTAAATGCTTGCTTTGCAAGAAATTGCAAACTGTTTTGACAAGTTAATTTTACTCTCGATTTCATAAAAATTGTAAATTTTATACTTTTTATTAAAAATCAGTTTTTTTTCTATCAATAAATTAATAACCAGTTGCTTTCATGCAGCTGTAAATTCCGAACATAACGCACACAAAAAGGACTGCAGTTACTGCGTAAATCCAGGCTGGAAGGGAATCTGAACTTTGGCCGATTTTTTTTCTGCAGGCTTCATTTCCTGCACCGGAAAAAAGTCCGGCAAGGGCTTTTGCCTTGTCAGAGATTTCTGCGCCTGCGTAACCGCCTTTCATTGCATAACCGCAGTTCGGGCAACCGGACTTAAACTCACTGGAAGTGCCCGTATGGCCGCAACTAGGGCAACGCACGGAAATAAAAAATTTCCCGCATTTTTTGCACATTTTTGCATTTTCAGGAACTTCTGCACCGCAGTTTTCGCAGAAGAATTTTGCATCTTTTTTACTCACCATACATCTCCAAAATTCTGGCAAGAAGTGAATGCTTCCTTGTTATTTTTAAATTCTGGCCGCCATCCAGGATACGGTCAACAGATGGAATAACAGCAGGTTCAAGCTGAACGGAAAGAGCTTCAGTCAAAGCTGGAGAAAGTTCACTTTTTTCGCCGTCCGGTTCATATTCTTTTTCTTCTAAATTATCAGCTTCTTCTGATCGTTCCGTTTCAACCTGACTTGATTCACCAGCAGTACAATGATCTTCCAAAGAGAAAAGTATTAAACTACCTTCATGTTCAGGCGAATATGAAACATCAGTTTCAGGCATTTTCATTTCATAATCAGTTTCTGCAGCTTCTGTTTCCGGTATATCAATTAAACTTACGTTTAACCTGCTGTATATATCATCAACAGTAGGAATTACGTTTTCAGGAAGTTCCGGAAGTGCGTCCAGCACTTTATCAACATCAGGAAGGACACATTCTTCTGTAACATTTTTTTCGAGTTTAAGGGTTACTCCGTAAGGCTCATCACAATCAAGATGATTAATTTCATCAACAGTTGGAAGATAGCCATCTGATTCTTCCGTAAAGAGGTTATCAACAGTAGGCAGGGCAAGGGATTCAAGCAGTTCCCCAGCAGATTCAATCATTCCAGAATTCTGTTCTACAAATTCACTTCCTAAAAGAGAGTCAACAGTTGGAACTTCATCAACAGCTTCCTCAGAATCTACAGCAGGTACAGCTTCTATTTCAGACACGGTTTTCACTTCCTTCTTTATCTGATCATCTGAACCGTCCTGAAAATTTTCAAGAAGAGATTTAAGCTTATTCAATCCGGCTTCATCAAGTTCAGAAATATAGCCTTTAACGCCAAGCGCAATTTCTTTTTCTATTTCTTCCTTAGAAATATCTTCAGGCCTGAAAAGAATGATTACAGGCTTTTTTTCAAGAATTGCATTTTCAAACTGAACAAGAGTCTTCCAGTGTCTTGGATAGTCAAATGCACTGATTACAGTTACATCAGGTGCAATTTCAATCACATTATCAAGGGCCTTTAAAAGCCAGCGGTATACGATTGTATCGCAACCATTATTTTCAAGGGCATCCTGAATTTTCTTTACGACAGTTTCATTATCCGCAATAATAAGTGCTTTCATTATTCTGTTCCCAGGTTTGTAACCGTATAATCATAAATCTGCCAGATGCCTTCGCGCTGGCGAACCATATAAACATAGCTTTTCTTTTCGTAGTAATTCGGATACTTAAACCATTCCGTAACGGTTACAGTTCCTTTTGTCTTAGTATAGACAGTTTTTTCAACTTCAAACCTTTCCGGAACCGCAACAATGTCATTGTCAATTTTTGACTGAATCAAATCTGCCTTATACATCTTAATCATGCGTTCGCGTTCTTCTGCAGAAACTGTACCATACTTGCGTTTCTGTGAAGAATTTCTAAGGAAGAGCGATTCTACATCAAGATAAAGGAAGAACTGATCCCACAATGACTTCTGGCGGGAAATAATTGTCTGTTCAACAACCTTGTCAGGAGCAATTTCCTCCGGCTTAAGAAGTTCAGCAGTAACATTTTTTACAGGAAGAACAGAAGAAGATGCAGCAGCCGGAGAAGGGCGAACTTCAAGAGTAAGCCTGTTGGAAGTTTTATTCAAATACTTTGATTTATAAAGTTCCGGGTAAACTGTAAGTTCAACATAATATACAGACGGCTCTGTAATCTGAATGTAATCCTTAAGATTTTCTACAAAAGCATATTCTTCGCCGGTTTCAAGGCTAATTTCACGGAAATACACAGTCTGATTTGTAGTACGCTTTCTTCTAAGTTCTTCAGTCTGAGGAAGTTGTGTGTTTTTTACAGTAAATACATTAAAGTCACAGCTAAAGCTTCTGTCATCTGCAATTTTAAAGCGCAGGGTATCTTTTGAGTTATTTTTAATAGAAATATGTACAAAAACAGGATTAATATCCGGTTCCGGATAATACATTGTCTTATCATAATATTTAATAGAGACTGTCATGTTTTCAAATTTTGAAGGATCTACTTTATTCTGCGAAAATGCAATCTGTCCAAACAGAGATAAAACTGATATAATGGTAAAAACTTTTCTTTTCAATGTAGACTCCTTAGGTTTATATTGTATTCACTAATATTTTTATCGGCATAACTATATGAAATCATTATTATCAAATTCTAGTAAAGATTCTATTAAGGAAAAATTAAATTACTTTGAACCGTTTGTATCTGCAGCAAAAAAAGCCGCAGAACTTGAAGAGAATTCATTTCTTAACATCACAGGAATAAAAGGCTGTCTTAACAGCTACTTTATAAGAGAATATTTTAAATTCAACAGCGCAAAATGGCTAAACCAGCTTAAATACAATGCGGCTGGATATTCATCAAAAGCACTACAGGGAGCAGGCTCTCAGGAATTTACGTCAGGAGCAGGAGACCTTGTAATCATCGTACCGGGCGAAAGGGAAGCCACTGCATTAAAAATTGACCTTGAGGTAATTTTCCCGGAAGCTAAATGCACTGTAATTCCCGGTTGGGGAACACTGTATTACAGAACTGTTTCTCCGGGGTCAATAATTTTTGGAAAGCGTGCCGGAGCACTTTCAAAGCTTGCATTTAAAAACAGCGACATTTCAAAAGCATTTGAAATGAAACCACGCATTTTTATTGTTCCCCAGAGAGTGATGGAAACACCACTTCCGCCTCCGGAATACACCAGAAGCCTTTCATTTCTCCTAAAAAAAGGCCAGCAGATAGATACAGTTAAAATTGCAGAACAGCTCACTGAAATCGGTTACACCCGCGTTCCCCGCGTTGGCGTTCCAGGCGAATTCAGCCTGCGCGGAGAAGTTCTGGATATTTTCCTCCCGTCAGAAGAACTGGCAGTCAGAATTGTTTTTGATTTTGATGTTATCGACGAAATAAAAACCTTTGATCCGGAAAACCAGTCAACAGTAGACAAAATAGAAGAAATCCTTGTATATCCGATGAAAGAAGTCATCTGGAACGAAGAACTAAAAGGACGTCTAAAGCAGCTGCTAGCCGAACCCGCAGAAGGCAATTCAGACCAACCGAAACTTCCGTTTACAGAAGAAGCTGTAAAAGCCGGCAAAAAACTTCTGGAAGAAATTGAAAATTTCGGACAGGCAGAAGGCGAAGAACTATTTTATCCGGCACTCTGGGAAAAGCCGTCATCAATTTTTGATTACACCGACAATAACACAGGAATATTTTTCCTTGATTTTGACAGGCTTGAAAATGCCCTCGAAAGCACAAAAAGAGAACAGAGCGGAATGTACAGAAAGGCAAGGCTTGAATTTCCCGTACTCCCGCCAGAAAAAATCTCTTTTGAATTCAACAATTTATTAGACTCTTTATCAAGATGTATAAAATTTAAGACACTTTATACAGAAAAAGATACCACTTCGGATAATTCAGGAGAAAATATTCTTATAGAAATTCCTTCTGAACCGGCTCAAAGCTATTTTGGAAACCTTACATTCCTGAAGGAAGAGCTGGAACGCATGCAGGACGACGGCTGGCTTATCTGCATTTTTGCAGACAACGAAAACCAGGCAGTCCGCATAAAGGAAATTCTTAAGGACTTTACAGCAACAGAAAAAGCAAATCCTGTAAGAATATATGGGCAGGCAATTTCAGAAGGATTTGTCATTCCAGACATTAAGCTCAGAGTTATTCAGGAAAACGAAATTTTCGGAAGACGAAAGTATGTTCCAAAATCCCTTCACAAAGCAAAGAGCCAGGTAATTGATACATTCGTTGAACTCAATCCCGGAGACTACGTTGTTCACGTTCAGTACGGTATTGGTATTTTCAAGGGAATTGAAAGAGTCCGCTCACTTGGTAACGAAAGGGATTACATCAAGCTTGAGTATGCAGACGAAGAATTTGTTTTCGTTCCAATCGAGCAGGTAAACCTTGTTCAGCGATACATTGGAAATGAAGGTGAAAAACCGGCACTGGATAGAATCGGAAGCAAATCCTGGGAAAACAGAAAAAACAAAGTAAAGAAAGCAGTAGAAGATCTTGCCGAAAAACTTATCGGACTTTATTCAAAAAGAAAAGCGGCAAGGGGATTTCCTTTCCCAAAAGATACAGAATGGCAGACTGCATTTGAAGCAGCATTTCCTTATGAAGATACGGCGGACCAGATTACAGTTACAGCAGAAATAAAAAAGGACATGGAACGGCCTGTTCCAATGGACAGGCTTGTCTGCGGAGACGTCGGCTACGGTAAGACTGAAATTGCAATGAGGGCTGCATTTAAAGCTGTAATGGGCGGTAAGCAGGTTGCATTCCTGGCGCCGACTACAATTCTTGCTGAGCAGCATTATGAAACCTGCGTTGAACGCTTTCAGAATTTTCCGGTACGAATAGCTCATCTTTCCCGTTTTGTTACACCGGCAGAACAGAAAAAGATTCTTGAAAAAACAAGAGACGGGCAGGTTGATATTCTTGTCGGAACGCACAGAATCATACAGAAAGACGTTTCATTCAAGAACCTTGGACTTATGATAATTGATGAAGAACAGCGTTTTGGCGTAAAGGACAAGGAACGCCTTAAGGAATTCAAGAATAACATTGACTGTCTTGCAATGTCTGCAACGCCAATTCCAAGAACGCTTCACATGAGTCTTTTAAAAATAAGGGACATGAGCCTTTTAACAACGCCGCCTCAAATCAGAAAACCGATCGAAACAATTATAGACGCATATTCAGAAGAAAAGGTTGCAGCCGCAATCCGTAAAGAAGTAGAGCGGGGCGGACAGGTTTTCTTCCTACACAACAGGGTTGAATCATTGAACGAAACAAGACTTAAGCTAGAACGACTTTTACCAGAAATGATGATCGATGTCGCTCATGGACAGATGACAAGTGATCAGCTTGATGATATTTTCCGGAGATTCAAGATGGGAGGTTTTCATGTTCTGGTTGCGACTACAATCATAGAAAACGGAATCGACATTCCAAATGTCAATACAATCATAATTGACCGCGCAGATATGTACGGAATCAGTCAGCTTTACCAGCTGCGCGGACGTGTAGGCCGAAGCGACAGAAAAGCCTATGCATATCTTCTGTATCCGGGAAATAAATCTCTAAGCGAAATTGCAATGAAACGTCTTCAGGTAATCAGTGACTTTACAGAACTTGGAAGCGGTTTTAAGATTGCGATGAAAGATATGGAAATCCGCGGGGCCGGAAATCTTTTGGGAAGGGATCAGTCAGGAAACGTTTATTCTGTTGGATTTGACATGTACGTACGTCTTTTAAATGACGCCGTAAACCATCTTATTTCCCAGGAAGACTACAAGTCTCAGACAGAAACTCTTATGGAACTTGAATACACTGGATTCATTCCTGATTCATATGTACAGAATCCACAGACAAAAATGGAAATCTACAAGAAGATTGCAGCCGTACAGGTTCAGGACGAACTTGACGGAGTTGTTACAGAACTGCTGGATCGCTTTGGACCTGTTCCTGATGAAGTTTCAAGCCTGCTGTCACTTGCTGAAATCAGAATTCTTTGCAAGAAGCTTAATATTGCATCTATTAAAGAACGTCAGGGAACTGTTGCCGTTGAATTTGCAAAGGTAAGCGATATTTCCGTAGACAAAGTTCTTCGCCTTATTTCTGAAGCAGCCGGTGCAGTCAGGCTTGATCCTTCTAAACCGAACATGATTTTCCTGAATATAGGAAAAATCGGGCTTAAGGAAAAAAGCGAATTTATACGCGAAAAGCTGGAAAGAATTGCATAAATTCAAATGCATGGAGCCGTGACATGTGATATATGACATTGACATGACCCCATTTTGTTCTGTAATTCACTTTACTATAATGTATATTCTGTCTACCAATTATATTATTAAATACACTCTTCGTTCATCATGCTTTATATTCCTCTCTTTTTCCTACAACCGGATTAAAAAACTCAAGTCCGGTTGCATAAAACTTAAGGGAGTTTTCAGAAGGTTCTGCATTGTAAAGTCTGTCACCAACAACAGGCAGATTGCACCATGCAAGATGACAACGAACCTGATGTCTGTAGCCGGCTTTAATCCTGCATTCTGCATCAATTATTTCTGAGTCAATTGATTTTAAGGAAATCTCTGTGGAATAGAATCTTGCGTTTCCGAGTTTTTTTAATGCTGCTTTTCCTGAATCCTTTGTAACCGGCCGAACCTGCTTTTGTTTTTCGCCGTAATTTCTGAAATAAGATTCAACGGTAAATTTCCTACGCTCATAAAACATTTCATTTACAGGACATGGAGGAAAACCTTCCAGAAGTTCAATGTTTCTGCTGTTTAACGTACATTCCGCCCTATACGTTTTTATAAATCTTCCCAGCAACTGTTCCTGCTGAATAAAATCGTAAAAATCCTGTGAAGCCGCTATTAATAAAAGCCCTTCTGTGTCTGTATCAAGACGATGGACAAGACCGTGTTCTACAGTTTTTTTCCCATTTATATCTTTTAAAAAAGGAAAAAGTTCCGCCGCATAGGAAAATGCATTTTCTGAATCAAATTCTGTAAGAGGCGCAGAAGGAACGCCACCGGCTTTTTTTATAATGAGAAATGGATGATCTTTGTCCGGTGACTGGATTACATTTATTTTCTGCATAAAGCTTTTACCTTTGGCATTACTTCGCGCGGATATTTTTCCCTTAAGACACGTACAGTTTCCATAAATCTAAGTGGAACCGGAGCTCTAAAACGCCTATATTTATCAGCTCCAGGCAATTTTATTATCATCTGTCTTGAATGAAGCATTAAATTTGCATTCGGAAAAAGTTCATTAGGCTTTCCATAGATTTTATCTCCTAAAATCGGACAGCCAAGATACCTCATGTGCACGCGAATCTGATGAGTGCGCCCGGTTTTAATCCTTACGCGCATAATGGAATATGGACCATAGCATGCAATGCAGTGGTATATTGTTCGGGCAAATTTGCCGTCTTCCGTGCCGGTTACAGCCTTAAAGCGCTGGCGGTTTTTCATGTCCCTGACAATCTGAGTCTTTACGTCTCCGCTGGAAGCCGGTGGACGCCCTGCACAAATGCAGATATATTCTTTTTGAATGAGCCTGTCCTTAAACTGCCTGCACAGATATTCTTCTGAATCCCTGTTTTTTGCTGTAATAATGATTCCGGATGTGTCCTTATCCAGCCGGTGAACAATTCCAGTACGCCGGCGCTGAATAATGTCATTTTCAGATCCTTCCTTTATCTGATAGACAGCTTCGCGTCCCCAATGATACAAAAGCGCATTTACAAGCGTTCCAGACCAGTTTCCGGCTGCTGGATGAGTTACCATCCCCTGGGGCTTATTTACAACTGTAACATTTTCATCTTCATATAAAACTTTAAGCGGAATGTTTTCAGGTTCAATATTGTCCGGAATATTATCTTCCCAGACAATGTCAATTATGTCGGAAGCCTTTACCTTTGTAGAAAATTTTGCTTTTTTACCGTTTACAAGAAGTTCCTGTGCCCCGCTTTTTAATTTTGAGCGGTTCATGTCTTTTGAAACCTGAGCAATATAATTGTCCAGACGTACAGATCCGGAAAAATCAGACGGTACATTATAGGTAAAATTACTCATTTCTTTTTCCTTGGATCAACGTATTCTTCGTCAGAGAATATTTCAATAAATTCCTGAGGCAATTCCGGTTCTGGCTGTATTTCTGCAGGAGCAGGCGGACGGCTTATTTTAACGGCTTCAGGATCTTCTTCTATTGGAGAAATTTCTATAGGTCCGTTTTTCTGACTTTTAAGCTTGCGCATCTGATTGTTGCGCTTTGCAGAATGAACTATAAAATCAGTAAGCCCGATTCCGGCACTTATACATATTGACGCAACAATGATTGCAATCTGTTCATCAGAAGAAAAGGCATTTTCGTCAGAAGAATTTGCAAAGGGATTTACAAAATAGGAAGAATCAAAGCCGTGCATGGCGTAATTTGCAAACGAATAGCCGAATGTAAGGTTAAACGTAACAAAAGGCATTGCACCGAGCGTAATAATTTCTGCACGGCGAAGGTCATGAAGAAAGCCCGGAAATTCTTCCTTTTTATACGGTTCCGGAGTTGTTGACGCAGTTTCAGCGCATAAGGAAAAAATAGAGAATGCTAAAAATAAAAATACGAATAATCGTTTTTTTGTCATTAACTATAAATCCTTTCTCCAAATATTGCTGTTCCGATCCTAACTTCTGTAGAACCTTCCTGAATTGCAATTTCAAAATCGCCACTCATTCCCATGGAAAGTTCAGTTAAATCAAGGGATGGAAATTCTTTCTTAAGATTTTCTGCAGTTTCCCTCATTTTTACAAAAGAAGCCCTTACTTTTTCCGTATCGTCGGTAAAAGGCGCCATAGTCATAAATCCCTTTGGAATTATGTGAGGTGCATTTCCTTCTGCACAATACTGAACAGCCTCTTTTAAAAGCTCATATGATTCAAAACCAGATTTAGAATCTTCACCAGTATGATATTCAAAGAAAATTTTTATGTTTTTATTGAAGGCAGCTGCATGCTTTTCAATTTCCTTTATAAGTGAAAGGCGGTCAACAGATTCAATGAAAGATGCAATTTCCACTGCCTTTTTTACTTTATTAGACTGAAGCTGTCCGATAATATGAAGTTCAACATTCTCAGTATTTTTATATACTTCAGAAAATTTAGAATATGCTTCCTGAACACGGTTTTCGCCAAAAGAAAACTGCCCTGCCCTGTACGCTTCCATTACGGCTTCTTCAGAATGAAATTTAGAAACCGCAAGAAGCTTAACAGAATTAAGTTCCCTTCCTGCTTTTTTTTCAGCTTCATTTATTTTTGCCTTAATTTCACTTAAACGTTCAGAAACAGTATTCATGACAACCTCTAGTTTTTAATTTTCAGGTTCAGTATATCAGTTAGGACATCGGATAACAACAGGATTTTTTCTATTGGAAGAGCCTCTGCCCTTACAGTCGGCTCAATCCCGGCTTTTTCAAGAGCAAGCAGCGTATTTTCATTGCTGCGGATAAAATTAGAAAGATTATTCCTTACGTTTTTTCGCCTTGAAGAAAAAAGCGCCCTCTGAACCTTTGTAAAAAATTCCGGATTCTTGCAGCATGGAAAATCAGATTTTTTAAGCATCTGGAAAGCACGGGAATCAACGTTAGGCTTTGGCCAGAAATTACCGCCGGCAAGATCCATCAAAGGACTTAAATCATACGCCCACTGACAGAGAATGCTGAACGAAGAATAATCATCCGAGCCCGGCTTTGCGCATGCCCTTAAAGCAACTTCTTTCTGAACAGTAAAAACCGCCTTTTCAAAACGGATGTCTTTTTCAATAGTATCTGCAATCAATGTTGCTGCAATATTGTATGGAAGATTTCCGAAAAACCTGTCAGGGAGTCCGTTTTCTTCATATTCTTTCTTCCAGTTTTTAAGGACATCACCATCTACAATCCTGAACTTCCCCTTCTCTTCGTAATCTGCAAAGAATCCATGCAGAAAATTGATGAATCCGCGGTCAATTTCAAAAACAGTAAGGGTTGCTCCCCTTTTTAGGATTTCAGAAGTCATTGAACCAAGTCCTGGTCCAACTTCCCAGACTGTAGAATTTTCATCAATATCAAGGCTGTCTATAAGCTTAACCCTAGCCTGCTCATTTACTAGAAAATTCTGACCAAATTTTTTCTGCATGGCCATACCATTAGATTCCATAAAAGTCTTAAGTTCTGCAGGAGAATTATAATCAGGATGATTAATTTTAGTCATGACAACCCCTAAAAAGTCAGATTCGGCACAAAAGCAAAAACGCGCACCGTCTGTTTTATAACATTATATAGAATTTTCATAAAAAAAGCACCAGTCTGCACAAAATCAGGGAAAATAAAGCATAAAAGCATGATTATTAAGCCGGAATATATAAATAAAGAGATTAAAGGCGAAACAGTTACAGAAGCAATGATTCCAACAGGAGAAAAGGCCCCCGTGCACATTACTGAAACCGGCGCCGTAAAAGCCTGTGCTCCGGAACCAGCTCCCAAAGGTTCAGAAATCCAAAGCGGAAGCCTGGAAGAAAAAATCAAATTAAAAATTTCGCCGGAAAGAAGAATTCCCGCAAGTGCGCTGTAACTTAAAATAAATCCTAAATTATGCACATCTTGAATTCTTGTACAGACATGAATAATAAACGAAAAAGCAAGGATTTTTATCATCTTTACAGACTTAAAACCGCTGAGCGTACAGAAAACAGCCGTCAAACTGCATAAAAGCGCCCTGAACAGAGACGGAGAAACACCTGCAAACCATACAAAAATGATGATTACTGGAATTGAAGCCGCTTCAGAAGTCCTTTTGGAAGCAACTTTTCTTGAAAAAAAGAAAAATATTCCGCTGAAAAGTGAAAGATGCATTCCTGACAACGCCAGAATATGAGAAAGCCCGGCCTTCCTGAAATTCTGGCAAAGAGAATCATCCGCATATTCACGCATTCCGGAAATTAGGGCAAGAAAAAGTCCTCCCGCATCTTTCCATGCATACATTATCCTTCTGAAATTCATTCTTGAAACGCTACGAAACCTAAGTATTTTGGTTACAAAAGTTTTTTTTGGCTCAATATTCTTTCCTTCTGCTGCATGAAATGTTCCATTTTTTTTAAAGTAACCGTAAAACTCTGCAGAATACCCTTTTTCGCACAGTAAGTCTGTACAGGAACTGCTTTCAGAATAGAGTTTTCCAGGCATGTATGCTTCTGCAATTTCAGACGGTATAAGGACAGTAATTTTTCCCGTACAGGAAGAAATATTTCCGTCAGAATCTGAGGCTGCAGAAGTTTTAAAATCGATTCGATAAAACGCCCCGCTGCGTTGTTTTACTGGATCAGAGCAGAATATACCAGAAATGCGGGTAATCTGTTCATTTTTTATAAGACAGCAAAAACTGTCCGGACTTCGGACCGGCAATATTCCCGAGTATAAAAGAAATGCAGCTAAAACTGCGGCAAGAATTACAGGATCATACAGGTTCTTAAAGAATCTTACCATTTAAGTTTTGCCAGAGCATTTCTTGCTGCGGCAATAACTCGTTCCGGGTATTCGTAATATGTAACGCTGAGCAGTGCATCAAAAGCATTTTTGTCTCCGGCTTCTCCTAATGAATTAATCAGTGAGAGCAGAACAGCTTCTGAAGGCGCCTTTTCATTAGATTCTTTCTGACGGTTCAGGACAACAATCATTCCAGAAAGAGTTTGGATCGAACCGATTGGCGAAATCGTTGTAACCCCTTCTATTATGGAGCAGAAGTTCTCTTCAGAAAGCATTCCCTGATTGTATTCTGTACTTGCATTCTTTAAATAGCGCACGGCAGTATTTGAAGCCCTGGTCCATTTTGCATTTTTTAAAAGCTCGAAAGATTCAAGCTGCAAAGGAATAAGGTCTTCAGAAACCTTTGTTGAGTTCTCATATATATATATCGTGCGTGAAAGTACATTTTCTGCAATCTGCGCAGAAAAAACCTGATCAACATCCGGATTTTTTGTTACAAGTTCAAACATTCGGCGACAATCCTGAACATTTCCGCTGCTTATAATTTCCAGAATCTTCTGTTCAGCCGGTTTGCTTAATTCTGTAAGGGCTTTTTCTGCTTCTGATTTTAAGCCGTTCCAGTTTTTTTCTGCCGAAACTCGGAAAAGAATTTCAAATGTTTCTTCCGTTCCGATTTTACCAGCTGTAAGAAGTACAGTCTTTAAAAGTTCCGGATCAACTTCTGCCGGCTCAACAGATTTTATGTAGACATTAAGCTGCGCAATCATTTTGTCTGCCGGAATCAAGCCGGAGGCAAAGCGCTTAAGTACAGCCGCCCTTACATTTGTTTCAGTAAACATACCGTAAAGCGTAAGGAATTTATTCATAAGGACATTTTTTTCCTGATCAGAGGCGTTTTCAAGGTATTCCTCAGAAATTGATTCTACGCCGGCAATTGCAAGGTCAGAAAGCTCCTTGTCAGGACCAAGCAGATCCTTGTAATTGATGGAAAACTCTATTGCGGCCTTTGCAAGATCTATAACTTCCTGTTCAGAAGCAGAACGAACGGCATCAGTTTTGTCTGTTACTGTTCCCTTTACAAATTTCTTCTGATTAAGGCTTCCAACCGCAAAAAGATTAACAAGCAGTCCAAAAAATAATATTTCAAGAATCAACTTTTTCATTTTATCTCCAAGTCCGGCAGGGCATCAACTTCATTAATTTTCTGTTCAATTTCCTGCGCTTCAAAAACATCAACATCTTTTTCTTCGATTACAGCATCAGTTTCGCTGATAGATTCGTTTATAGAATTAGACAGCGACTTTTCTGAAGCGGCATTGTCTGTTTCTGCTTTATTTTCAGAAGATTCATCTTCTTTTTCATCGGAATCAGTAAGCTTCAATGCTTCAAAAACCTCTTTATCCTTGTCTGACATAATATTGTAAACATAACTAAGGACAATATTCTTCATTGCTGGTTCAATATGAATGCATTCAAAATGAAGGCGCGACTGCTGTATTTCGGCATTATATTCTACAGTTCTGATAATTCCGAACATTACGATAAGCCTGTAATCCAGCTGGAACTGAAGCCTTAACTGAAGGTTAGGAATTCCCTTACCTCCAATGCGGATTAATGCACCACTTTCAGAAATATCTTCAAGAAGGCATTTTAAGCCCGGCTTTGTTTCTACAATAGAATAGTCAACGTTCTTATCCTTTAGGATATAAAGGTCAGCAAGAATATGACATTTTGAACGGATTGCATTTCTTTTCTGGGTTCTTACAAGAGTATTTGTATGTTCAAGGAAGATACACGGCTTACCTAAAAAAAGTCCGTCGCCGGTTACCTTTGTGTCAAAAACATAGCGTGCATCTCCGGTGCGCCACAGATAGACGTGAATTGACTGCCCTATCCACTGCTTTCCTTCCACGCTGATCTGTCCCTTTTGAGTAGGAACAGTAATTATCATCATTTTTCCGTTGTTCACAAGCTCGGAAGAAAAAACACCTTTTCCAGGCAGAATGATTCGTAACTTCTGATGAGTAGAAAGATACCTGGTTGAATCAAGGCCGCGCTTTTTGTCTGCATCTTTTTCTATCTTATTTCTAAATTCATAGAGTTTTGCCAGCATACGCTGTGTCTTTTCATCATTTACAGAACCTTCACGCTCCGCTTTTGTCTTAAGGAATGAAATACATTTTGTAAGAGCCGGCATTGAATAAAAAAGAGAAATGGATTCTTCAATTCCAGCTTCCTCCGAAACATTCCAGAGCAGAGAAATTTCAGTTGTATGAAAGCCCTCATCATAGCCCCTGAAAAAAAAGTCTATTTTGGCCTTATTAAGAGAATACAACTTTCCAATCAAAACTATCAGAACGACAGTTACAATTAATGCAATAACTACTGGCATTTTATATACAAATTCTTTCCCTGCTATTATAATATCATATTGAGCATGAAAAAACATTATTTTTACATTGATTTAGCGCTTTTTTTTTCAGTTTTTTTTATTTTTATCCTTCCGTGCATATTGAATAATTCGCCGGCAGACTTTTCTGACTGGAAATTCCCTTGGTTTCAATTATTGTGGCTTATTTCTGCTGCTTTTATCTGCTTTCTTGAAATCCGGCTGCAGGAAAACGATGGTACCGTAATCAGCATAATAAAACCAAACCGCTTTGCTTTTTTTCCGTGCTGCCTTACTTTTATTGGACTTATTGTTTTTTCAGGGATTCTTCAGCTGGCTGCATATAAAGCCGGAACATCTTCCATAAATGAAGCTGTTTCTTTCCCTGCCTGCACAAAAGAGCTTATTTTCTGCATACTTACTTTTTTATTTTCTGCCTTTTTTGAAGAACTGATTTTCAGGTTTTATGTGCCGGCGGCACTTTCCGGACTCCTTAAAAAAATCCATGCAGGGAAAAAGTTTTACCCGGCAGCAGAAATTTTTACAGCCGTTGTTTTTGCGCTGTGCCACAGGTACATGGGATTTTTTTCAGTTCTGAACGCACTTTTTGCTCATTTTCTGCTCAGATTCTGCTTTAAAAAGACCGGCTCAATTTTCTGTTCATCACTGACGCATTTTCTGTACAATATTACTGTTCTGTTTTTTCTTTTCTGCTGGTAATATATAACGGAGAAAGCTAGTAAAAAAGTCCGCGCAGAGTATTCAGCGTCCAAAGGCTTATCTGCGAAGTATAATTCAAGCCTTCCAGTACATACCTGATGACAAATGAACTTTCTGAATCTTCCGGATCAGAAAATATATCTATGGAAACAATTTTACCGTCATCTAGAACGCAGGAAAGCCTTGCTACCTTTACAAGTCCTTCCGTACTTCCGGCATAAAGCCTTCCGTGCCGAAGCTCTTCAAGCTTTTCAATTTTTTCTTTTGCCGCATTTGAATCAGAAAGTCTGATTGAATACTGCTTTCCGTTTTCAAAAAAAACTGCCGACTGAATTCCTTTATTTTCTTCAGAAGAAGTTAAATTCCTCGGAACAAGATACGGATCATACCAGATTCCTGCATCTGCCGAAAGGAGCGGACTGAATGTATCCAGCGTCCTGAATACCTTTTCTGACTTGTCCGTCCAGTAAAAACGCTGTGTTCTTGAAAAATCACCTGCACCAAAATAAATTACAGTAGATTTTCCGTCATTGAGCGTATAGGCCAGAACACATTCTTCCTTCTGTTCGGTTTTCCTAGCGGAACTTTCAGAAGTCCTGCGTATTTTAGAAAGTTCCTGCACAAGATTTTCCACCTGCACTTGTATCAAAGGAAAAACAATTGCACCGATTTTTCCTTTCCACAGACCGTTTTCCTTGAAAAACTCAATTTGATCTGTACCTTCAGAAATATAAACAGATGAAAGCTGTTCCGTAAACGAAGGATTTAAAAACGAAGTCTGAACAGTTTTTTCTTTACCGGAAAAAGCAGTCTGAAAAAAAGAACAAACAAAAATACAGATGCTGAGCAGGGCTGCATATTTTAATAAAGTTTCTTTATTCATTTTTTTCCTCCGGCACCGGCGCTTTTAAAGGCTTTTTTTCTTTGAATCCGCATAAAAACGCAGAACCCCAGAATAATCAGAGGATTCAGTATAAACATGCAGAAAAGCGTCCTGTTTTTTGCTGAAACAAACGATTCAATGTCGTAAGTTTTGTACAGTGCGCCAGAAGACATTCGACCGCCTTTCTGATGCAGTTCAGCCAGTTCCGGTTCTCCGTTCAGCTTAAGAAGCGCATTGACCATAAAATCAAGGTTTCTGTAATCCCCCGTCTGCCCGCCTGTATAGCCAAGCATAAGGGAATTTACAAAATACTGGTCCGGAATGAGGATAATTTTATTTTTACCGGAAGAATAAAGTCCCAGTGCAAGAACCTGCCTTTCTTCTGAAAATTTTAACTCATTTATTCCAAACGGATTTGTAAGGAACAAAGTTTCTGTAGAATTTCTGTCCGGAGCAATTTTCCATCCCTGAGCACTTGAATAAAACAGCGGCTGTATTCCTTCTGTAAGGGCTTCTACACTTTCACACCAGAATAAGGTAATTCCGGAAGGCGCATTCTTCTGCGGAAGAACCGAAATCCACAACGGATAATTCATTGTCCTTGTAACAGAATCGTTTTTTCCTTCTGAATTTTCATCGCTTGTCATTGTAATTCTTGCGCTGGAAATGTCTGCACAAAGTTCATCTCTAAATCCAAAGCCGTTTTTTTCAAGGAAATCTATAAAATATTGGTTCTTATTTTCTGTAATGTACCAACTGTTTTCAATGTCGCTTGAATAGCGGTTTGCAAGGGCAAAAAGTTTTCCGCCGTTTTCTACAAAAGTTTCAATCTGTGCGCAGTGCTCCTGTGTCAGCATTGACGAACCAAAAACCATAAGCAGGTCGCTGTATTTAAACTGGGAAGAAAGATTTTCGTTCAGTTCAATTTCATTGCAGATAAATCCCTGTGAATTAAGCCACGGAAGCACATAACTGTAATCATTTTTTAAGGAAAGACCGTTACCGCACAGAATGTTCACGATGCGCTTTTTCCCCGCTATAAGGGAATCCAGCCTTACATTCAAGTCATATTCCAGGCCTGCCGGCAAAAGGATAAAAGGAATTACTTCCCATTTACCTGCATATTCAATCACAATTGTAGAATAAACAGTCGTAAATTCAGTGGAATTATTTCCGTTTGTCTTGAACTGCCGTCCGTAAATTCCATATTTCTGCAAAAGTTCAGCGCCGCCGTCTTTCTCCGGAGACTTTACCTCATAATGAATGTTTTTCAGGAGGGAAAGCTCATAAAGATAGTCATGAATTTCCCTTGACTGCGGATAAAGATCATTTAAAAGCGAGCTTCTATAATAAGAAATGTAAACCGTATCTTCCGCAAGATTCAGAATGCTTTTTGTGTATGCAGAAACTGTAGTCTTTTTTTCTGCAGAAACATCATGACGTACATAAAAATGAGCCGTATTTGCAAAACCAAAAACAATGATTACAAGAATATACAGAATGCATCTTTTCTGAGAGGCAAAAAAAACATATCCGCGCCTATGTAAATCTGTAATTACGCTTCCAACGGTAAAAAAAACTGAAATAAATACGAAATAAAAGAAATCCCTTGAATCAAATATTCCCTTTAAAGCCGAATCAAAATGCCATGAAAGGCTTAAAGCCTTAACCCAAAAGGCAAGAAATGGAACAGGATTTGCATAAATCATCAGAAAGTTGATTCCGCTGGTAATACCAAGAATTATACATCCCGAAAAAAATGCCGCCGCATACGAATTAATTAAAGACTGAAGAAAAATACAGCAGGCACCGGCTGTAAATGCATAAAGTTCAAGAAACAGAAAGCCTGTAAAAAGAGAACCGGCATCAACCGTTCCAAAAAGATTAAGGCAGCACGGAAGCAGAAACTGCGGCAAAATCATTGCAGAAAACTGAACAAGAACCGCAATGCATGAAGAAAAATATTTTTCAAGACTGGAAACTGGTACGTATTCTTCAAAACCGAAATTCCGTACATTCAATGCAAAAAGCGGAATTATTACAGAAGAAACTGCAGTTGAAAAACTAAAAAAAATATAAAGCTCTGTAGAACCGTTTCCTCCAAAGAAATTCTTTATCAAAAAGAAATATACCGGGCAAAAAATATTATATGCAAAAGAAATTATATAAAAGAGCGGACTTTGAAAAATGCAAAAAAGCCTGTACTTAAGGTAATTTTTCATAAAATGCCCCTATGACGCAGTAATCTTAAGGAATGCTTCTTCTATTGTAGAACAGCCGCATTCATAAGTTATCTGTTCCGCAGTTCCGTGCGAAGCAATCTTTCCGCCGGAAATTATGTATATATCCGAACATAAAGCCTGAACTTCCTGCATAAGATGGGTAGAAAGAAGTACAGTTTTTGTTTCAGAAGCGTCCTTTATTATTTTTCTGAACTGAATGATCTGTGCCGGATCCAGACCGTTAACAGGTTCATCAAGGATGAGGTTTTCCGGATCATGAACAAGAGCTGCAGCAAGACTTACACGCTGCTTGAATCCCTTTGAAAGTTCCCTTATTTTTTTATCTGTCACAGATTCAAGAAAGCAGTCTGCAACAGTTCTATCAAAAAGATTTTTTTTATTTTCTGAAGGAACTTCATACATTTCCTGTATAAAAGAAAGATATTCCCGTACGCTTAAAAATTCCGGCAGGACAGGTTGTTCCGGAACATAACCAATCGATTTTTTTACAGTTTCAGGATTACTGCGGGCATCATAAACCGTTCCGTCATTTGAACAGAGAACATTTCCTTTTGTTGCAAAATGAAGCGCACATACAGCCTTAATGACAGTTGTTTTTCCGGCCCCATTTAAGCCCAAAAGCCCTGTAATCCTGCCTTTTTCTGCCTTTAAGTTTATATCTCTTACTGCATAATCTTTTTTTCTGGAATATGATTTTGAAAAATCAATCAGTTCTATCATTTAAAAGCTGCCTTTCCGGTTAAAATGTCAGTCAACATACGGAATTTCAATATGCATTCTGTCTTTAGAAAGTTCTGCTCCCGGATATATTTTTCTTGCCTGCTCCAGAAGCTTAGGAAGTTCTTTGTCCGTATATCTAGGCGAATAATGAATAAGGCACATCCGCTTTGAATTTGAATCTCTTGCAACCGTTGCAGCCTGACTTGCCGTCATATGCTTTTTTTCCTTTGCCTGATCAATAAGTTCATCTTCAAACATTCCTTCACAAACAAGAAGGTCAGAACCGCGCACTTCTTCTGCAATCGAAGGCTTATAGAGAGTATCCGTTACAAAGCTGAATTTGCGGCCGCTTCGTTTTTCGCCCATAACATCAGAAGGTAATACAGTCCTTCCATCTGGAGTTTCTACAGAAAATCCCTTCTGAAGTTTTCCCCACATAGGTCCCATTGGAACACCAAGTTCAGCCGCCTTAGCAGGATTAAATTCTCCCGGACGGTCAAGTTCTTCCAGAGTATAGCCAACGCATGTTTTAGTATGATCAAGAGGAAAACAACGCACATAAAAATCTTCGCCCTGATGAACAATGCACGGAGCCGTAATTTCCTTTACAACGATAGGATAATTTATGTACATATCCAAAACCTTGCGGCTTGTTTCTATATATTCAGCAATCTTTGGAGGTCCGTAAATGTAAAGAGGCTCAGATCTGTCTACTTGGGCAGAAAGCATAAGGATTCCCGGAAGCCCAGTAACATGATCCGCATGAGTATGGGAAACAAAGATTGCAGTAATTTTCTTCCACTTAAGGTTCAGCCGTTTTAAAGAAACCTGAGTACCTTCTCCGCCGTCAAAAAGAAAAAGATCTCCGTCCCTTCTAAGCAAAACCGAAGTCAAATGTCTGTAAGGAAGAGGCATCATGCCGCCGCAACCAAGAATAAAAGCTTCCATATTCATGCGTTACAGTTTACATGAATATGGATTTTTAGGGAACCACACAAACGGACACTTTTTTTCAAAAGACATCCCTTTAATTTTGTGCTAGACTTTGCCCATGAAGATTTTGTTTTACAGTACAAATGCAAATGTTTTTAACGGAGAAGACTGGAATTACCTTACATGGCCTAGCGTAAAAAGTCAGTTTGACCTTCTGTGCAGTAAAAATCCACAGAATGAATATATAGTGCTCACCCAGATGCCGGGGCTGTTTCTTATTGATTCAGAAGGTGCTTCCGTCAGCGAAAAATCAGAATCCGTAAGCTACGGCTTTTTTGAAAATGACAATGCAGATGATATTGTAGAAAAAATCGCTTCATATTCTCCAGACCTTGCAGTTGCCCTTTCTTTCTGGCTTGCCCCATTTGACTGGCTCTGCATAAAAGATTCAATTATTGGAGAAAAATTAAAAAAACGCGGTATAAATACGTTTTCAAATCCGTCAGAAACAAGCCTTATAAGTTTTGATAAAAGCCTTACCCATAATTTTTTAAAGGCAAACGGATTTAACGTAAAAAGAGCAGTTTATGTAAACCATGAGCTTTTCTTTAAAATAAAAAAAGAGATAAAGGAAAACGTATACAGGCTGTGCATCCTGCACGAAATAGAAAAAATGACATTCCCGGTTGTAGTAAAAGACACTACAGGCTTAAGTTCATTTGCAATGGATGTCTGCTCATCCTTTGAAGAAGTCCAGAGGCTTCTGCTTTCCAAGCGCAATAATTCAGACAGAATCGTAGAAGAATACATTCAGGGACTTCATTTCGGCTCAGAAATATACGGAACGCCCGGAAACTACAGGATTATGCCACCGTTCGTTCTTTCTTTGAACAAATACGGAATCACAAGTCCAAAACAGAGCATTAAGATTGGACCCGTTACAGACCCGGTCTATAAAATTGATGAACTAAAAGAAGAGCTTAACAGACTTGCAGAATTAATGCAGTTTTCTGGAATTGCCCAGACCGACCTTGTTTTTGACGGAGAAAAATGGTTCATCGTCGACATAAATCCCCGCCTTTCCGGCATTTCAGGAACATATTCTGTAAGCACAGGCAAAACAATTTTTGAGCTGGTTCTTGATTCAGAATACCCTGAATTTAACTGTGCAATGAACTTTAAATTTCCAATCCTTACAAAACCTCAGCTTGAAGAATTAAAAAAACTTCCGTTTACAAAGGCAATCCGCCAGTTTGAAAACAAAGCTGCAAAACAGGACCGCGAAGTCGGCTACTGCGAAATAATTTTCGGAACAACAAAAAAAATCCAGGAACTGGAACAGTACCTGGATTATCTAAAGGAACACTTCCCCTCTATCATAGAACCATTATTCTACGAACGGGGAAAAGAATTGTTCAAGATGCTTACTGTTCAAAAATAGTTACACCTGTACCTTCGCATTTAGAGCTGTGGCTATCAGGACTGCCGGATAAAACGATACCGGATTTATTGAATACCTGAGTTCCACCACCGTTATAAGTAATGTCACTGCCAGGATTAAATACACAAGTATATTTTTTCCCACTTGAATCAGTAACTTTATAATAAATTGTCATACCATCAGAAGATGTGCTTGCATTTCCATTGTAAAAACCATTATGAGCTTTCTTGAATGCAATCAAATCTTTGTTATATTTGAATACATCGTAATATTTTGCTTTTCGGCTCCAGTCAATCTGGTTCATTTCCCAACCGAACATATAACTGTTTTCTTTTGCAGTTCTTTCATCTATATACATATCACTGTGAGTGTATCCGCCTTTAGTTCTTAAGAAATCGTCACCACCATGCAGGAATCCGACACCCTGAGAAAGAACAACGATTCCATGACCAAATTTAACCAAGGCCTGCTGATAAGCTGAATTCGATGTCGTAATTCCAGAGCGAACAATTTTGTCATACAGACAAAGGTTATCGTGTGCAGAAAGATAGTTTACTGCCTGATACGGCTGCTTTGTAAAATATCTTGTCCAAACATCATCTGAACTGCTTCCGGCAGAACCTTTCAATCCAACTTCAACATGTCTAACAGTACTATCTCCATCTTTTTCAGTAGCGTTAAACATATAGCCTTTTACGCCATCATCACTTCCACCTTTTACAGTTTCACGATATTTATGTGCGAAGCCACCAATACCGGCATATTCCAAATCAGGAATCACATTTGCATAGACACGATTTGATGTATCAGAATGATCTGCTGCATAAGGTTCTCCATAAAGAAGCAATGTTCTGTCACCGTAATTTGAGTTCAAATATTTTCCCCAATCACCAACAGCATCTTTTTTATAGATTCCCATTAAATCAAATCTAAATCCATCAAGATTGAAAGTTGTAAGCCAGTATTCCAAACTGTCGCGAACCATTCGGCTTACCATAGCATTAGAAACATCTACACTGTTTCCACAACCAGAAAGATCTTTTGATGTGTAATACTTTGAAGAAATATTATTAAACATTTCCCCATCAAAAGTATGATTATATACAACATCCATGATTACACGGATTCCCTTGTCATGAAGAATGTTTACCATATCTTTTACTTCACGGATTCGTTCTTCATAATTTGTCGGATCTTCTGCAAAACGGTCTTCCGGAACATTGTAGTTTACAGGGTCATAACCCCAGTTATAGTATTCTTCCAATGTATGGTTATATTTAGTTGCATAATCATACATAGGCATAATCTGAACGTGAGTAACTCCAAGTTCAATAAGATGATCAAGACCTGTTGTTACAGTTCTAGAGTTTCCTGTGTAACTTGTTCCGCTTTCTGTAACGCCTTTAAACTTACCGCGGTGACTTTTAGTTCCGTTCCAAGACGGACTTACAGTAAAATCACCAACATGAATTTCATAAACAACAGATGCTGCTCTACTTGGCAAAGCAGGTCTATCATACCAATAGCCTTTTGTAGGCAAGATTGAATCTGTATCCATTACAATATTTATTGAAGAGCCTGCATAACTTGATACTTTACAATTACTTTCTGTGTAATTTGCTTTAATGAGATTTGTTTTAGCGTCAGCGTCTTCATACTTCACCATCTTACCGTAAGGATCCCTTACAGCCTTTCCGCCAATATAGAACTGGTATTCTGCAAGTCTGTAGTCGCCCTTAAGTGTAATACCATAAATGTTCGTACTGTCAGAATATCCGCCGTTTACAGTAAAGCCTTTAGTACAAGTGTATTCAGTAAAGTTAGATTCACCCTGTTTTTTAACAGCAACTTTTACATTGCTTGAAGAAGGAGACCAGATACTGAATGAAGTTCCGCACTTTTCATAGCTGGCACCAAGGCGAGTCGGTATGCTTGGTTCTGCAATTTCTGCAACCTTAAGAGTTATAGAAAGAGAAGCTTCACCTTCAGAGTTTGCAACGCGTGCAGAAACTGTAATTCTGTCTCCGTCAGCAAGTCCGGACGGCAAATCAACAGTGTTTTCACCAACAGAAAGATTTCCTGTTTTTGTTCCAACAGTATAAGTTCCGCTTGTAAGAGCTGTATTTTTACTTGTTACAGTAAATTTAACAGAACCGTTTACATCAATTTCATCGCCGTCGCTGTAATTTACTTTTACAGTAGGCTTCATTGCAACCGGAGGATTCTCTACTTCAAATTTAAATTCCGGTTCGCTCTGAACTTTTGTAAAGTTTGAAGAGATTTTTGAACCGTCAGCATCTGTTGTACCTGATTTTCCACCGATATAGTTCCATTCACCTTCATTAAGGTAAAGGTCATTTGTCTGGTTTGAACCAACAGTTGAACCACCATTATTATTGAAAATAATCTTAGCTTTTGTCTGTTCGATTGTGTAATCATAGAATGAACCGTTCGAAGACATTTTCTTTCCAGGCCATGTTCCACCTGTATAATTCGTTGTTCCAGAAGTTGCCCAAGCCCAGATATATTTATATCCCAAATCACTCGGCACATGAACAATAATCTTTCCAGTTACATCATTACCAGCCTTATAGCTTACATTAACAGTACTAGTCTTATCGCTTACAACAGCAATGTCTTCATTACCGGCAAGTTCACCATTCGCATCAAAAATCCATGCCTTCCATGTACCAGGGTAAGCCTTAAATGAATAAGTCTTTTCAGAATCACTAGATCCGTCAATTTCTGTTTTCTTAGTTGCAGGATCAGTAATCTGAACCGTATAGCCGTCAACATTGTAAGCATTAACAGTAACTGTACCAAAATCAAGAATATATGAATCCGCAGAAGAAAGAGTTCCGCCCTTATAATCAGCAGCAATAGATTCAACATCTACAAGGCTTGCATGAACTTCAGGAATATAAGAATCAAAATAGGTGTTATTTATAGAAGAAACATCAAATTTAGCCTTAATGAGGTTATAGAAAATGCCAGCAACAGCAGTAGAATCCCAGTTTACAGAGCACGGCTTTACAACGTCTTTTTCAATATCCACAAGAGCGCGGATTACAGCACCGTCAGAATCAGCATTAACAGTTACAACACGATTTTTTCCAACAAGGATTCCGTCAATTCGGATTTCACCCTTTCCATCAGAAGCCGTTACATTTTCTTTTACAATGTCGTCCATTCCATAGCCGCTTACAGTCACAGTTACAGAAGAAAACAGCGAAACATCCAGGGCTCTTGAATCACTTCGCGAATCATTTACCACAATGCTTCCATACTGCCCGCCTTCCGAACGCGCCGCAAAAGCTAAAAATGCAAGATCATTTTTTTCTGTCAGGGAATCAGAACAAGAAAATAATGCCAGAGACAATAAACCCAATGTGAGCCGTAAAAAAAACTTTTTCATATGACACCTACTTTTTTACTTTTATACATCTATTGTAAATGAGAATTTCGATATGTCAAACTTTTTTTTACTTTTGGCGCAAATTTTTCCGCAACGGACCATTCCGCAGCCCGCTTACGCTCGGTCTTTGCAGCCTTACGGCTGCAAATCCAGCCTCCGGCTCTGCTCCAGCCCCGGCGCAGAAGAGTTCTTCATTACCTTACTTTTTTGCATCATTTAAGCCGGTTTAAGGTTTCCGCAAGCATTAAGCAGTTTTCCCGGTAGTTTCAACATGGTAAAACCACCAGGTAAAAATCATCTGAATGTCATGCAGAATATCTGTTACTCAGAGTATACTGCCGTTGTACCAGAAATCGTCAGATCAGCAGATTTATTGTAATACGTACTCCAGTCTCCGGCAGCAGTTCCACTAGGGAATCTCGCAGTTATACACTGTGTAAAGTTCTTATCCGTAGTAAAACTTACAGTCGATGAACTGGAATCATAACTTGCCTCTACCCAGCAGTCTGCATCGGTTCCACCAAATATCCATACAAACTGCACGCATGAACCGTCTCCCCACCAGTCAGGACAGCCTGTTATAGTATAAGTTGTTGTAATTACATATGTCTTGCTCACCACGCTTGAATCCTCATATCCGCTTGCCGTAGCCTTTGCATAAACAGTAGTTCCTTCTTCAACGCTGAACGGCGCGCTGTATGTACTGTAACTTGTGCCGTCAGTCGAATACTTAATAGTTGCACCGTCTGTTGCACATGTAATAGTACAGGTTCCGTCAGCAAAACTGATTACAGGGCTCTTGCATTTTGAAGAAGCAGAATCTGTCCAGATTGTAAAGTTAGTACCACTGTAATATTCTTCATAATCAGAATATGCAGAAGTCTTACTCCAGCCAGAACCGATCTCTACAAGAAGGTTTCCGTTTGTTCCTTCCACAAGGGCAACATAGTAACCGCTTTCTGCAGCAATCGTTGTACGTGTTGAATCATATTCAATGCCCAAATTCTTACGCAATTCAATAAGTTCATCAATATGCTGACGAAGAGTATTGCTTGTGCCATTTACAGTGTTACCAGCCTGATACTGTGCACCGCTGTCTGTACCGTTACTTCCGCTTTCTGCATAAGTAAAATAATGCTGCCATGCAACACAAGGATATCCTGGATGGGTAAGTATAAGTGCATAGGCTGTTCCAACATCATTCGGATCAAGATACCAGTGCTGCTGGGTAGAGCCGGTGTCATGGTTATCAACAAAGGTCACTGCATCTTCCGGCTGGCTTATGTAAAGGTTTGAACTGTCGGCCAAGAGCGCATAGTTAGAGTTAGAAACTCCGCTTGCATTGTAACCGAATACAGTATTCATAGCTCCCTTAAGCGCAAAGTCAAAAGCGCGTGAACGGTAGCCGCCAGTTTCTGTATTGGAAACCCAGTTCTTTATTTCATTACCCCAAGTGCTCGGGCTTGAAGAAGAATAGCCGTCTGTAGGCCAGTATTCACCTACACTGAATTCAGCTTCACTTGCGGCATCATAAAGACCTACATAGTAACCGCTATATCCCTTTACATAGTCATAGCGCCAGCCCACAAAACCAGCATCTTTTAACACGTCGTTCATCCAGCTCTTAATGCCTTCCTGAACTGTTGTATTTGTATGGTCAAGGTCACGGCTTGCGCTGTAGCCTTCACCAGTATCACTGGCTCCTCCGTTACCAGAATAGCCGTACATTGGAGAAGTACTTGTTGTAAAACCTTCGTCATCAGAACAGATTGCAGGATAAAGATTATCGCTTAAACTGCATCCCCAGTCAGGGTTTGTAAAGTCACCCCAGCTTGTAGTTCCTGAGCGGTGATTGATTACGATGTCTGCAATAGCCTTTGTCGGGCTGATAGAAGAAATCATAGTTCTAAGTTCAGATTCAGTTCCGTAACAGTTGTCCAGTACATTAAGCTGTGTTGGGCAGTATCCTTCGGAAGAGGCTGTATCACATTTACTTGGCGGCGGGCACCACATATAAGCAAATGTATTACCGATTGCTTCTGCGTTATTTGTAACGGTTGCATACCAGTTTCCCCATTTTGCACTGTAGCCGCGCGGTGCACTGTCCCAGTTAAATCCCTGTAGCATTACGCCACTCTTGTCACTTACGACAGATTCTCCCTTAAGGGTAAATGTCTTTGACACAACAGAAGAATCATTATAGCCGCTCAAAACTGCAATCGCCTTTACAGTTGTAGTTGCACTTACGCTGAATGAACCGCTGTAAAGAGTTCCATTCGTACTGCCTGGTGCTGAACCGTCTGTTGTGTAATATATGTTTGCACCATCTGTTGAACAGCTGATTGTTACGCTTGTGCTTGTTTCAAACGGAGTTGTTCCGCTGATTGAAGGAGTGGCACAGGTTGGAGTTGTGTCATCACTTATCTGTTCAAGAATAAGAACCGTCCATGCACCTACGCCATAAGTTTTTGAATCTGTAATTGCATAATAGCCAGATGCCTCTGTATCATACGGATCCCAGCTATTCATATAAGGTTCAGCCCAAGAACCTGTATCGCAGATTCTTACCCAATGAGTTCCAGTTGCAGGAGCAGGAATAGTAACGCTCACTTCTCCGCCAGTCATGTTGCTGAAGAAGTAGAAATCGTGACCGCCAGAAACAGCAGAACCTGCAATCTTATAACCAAATGTAAAGTCGCTTGAATCTCCACCATCTTGATAAGTTAATACAGGAGTTGTATAGCTTGCTTGTGTAAATGCAGGATCAGAATGCATTTCAAGCATTCGTTTCATGAAGACAAAGTTTCCGTTTACACCGTTTGTATTATTGAAGGTTCCAAACTTATCTGTATAACTTCCGCTTCCTCCAGTTGCAACTGCCTGCGGAGATTTTGTGTTGATCATATTGTAGTTGTTCCATGTAGCAACACTGTCAATATTGTACGGATTGTTGTTTCCGTTCTGAGTACGGCTGAATTCGTCACCCCAGACAATCATCGGGATTCCGCGAGTTACCATCTGGAGTGCAATGTAGTTTCTGTTTATCTGGCGGTGACCTGCCTGTGTATCAACAGGAATATAGTTTGTATCACTATTACCGCCGTCACTTGTACCAAACGGCCAGCTAAGCGTTGAATTAAGTGCATTTCCAGTTCCTGCATAACTTGAAAGGTCTGCAAGTGTAAAACCATCGTGAGCAACAATCATGTTAACGCTTGGTCTGTATGAACCAAAGACATCACTGCTTCCGTAAAGGGCATTACCGATATTCAAATTGTAAAGCACATTACCACTATCAGACTTTGTTTCTGTAGTACCTGCACCGCCAACATACTTACGGACAACATCACGGTAAACACCGTTCCAGTCGCCCCATCCGCTTGGGAATTTACCAATCTTATATCCGCCCGGCCACTGGCAGTCCCATGCTTCCGCAATCATTTCAACACTGTAAGCAGAACCAAGGCTTGCAATTTGAGTAAGAGTTGTTGCACTGCTACTAAAAGTCCAGGTTCCGTTTCCTTCGCGTCCCAAAACAGGTGCAAGGTCAAAGCGGAAGCCGTCAACACCCATGTCTGTAATCCAATATGAAAGAGAATCAAGA
>Ga0310695_10002381_pt1 | contig 39872 bp, 38 predicted proteins | sample RumenRJG_04DNA_FD_203882 | JGI IMG/M metagenome (GOLD analysis project Ga0310695, IMG submission 203882) | Bovine rumen microbial communities from Lethbridge, Alberta, Canada - RJG_04 (v2) (version 2) | ecosystem: Host-associated > Mammals > Digestive system > Stomach > Rumen | place: Canada...
GTTGGCTGCACCTTGTTGGTCATCCAGCGTGAAACGGTACTGATGCTGTGACCCATCTGCTCTGAGAGCCACGTACCAGTTCTTTCTTTCTCGGCCAGTACTATCTTGACCTTCGGTCGAGCCTGCTCACGCTCGGCAAATTTGAAGCGGGCTTCACTCTGCACTCGCTCAATCGCAGCCTTTAACCTATTATAGCGTTGTATCCCCATATCGCTTTTAGTTATTCTTGCCCAACTTTGGACGTTCTGTGCGCAAATATAATTAAAAAAATCGAGGATGTGATAATTCGTGAACATAAATTAAGAAAAAGAGTAGTCTTTTCTCTTGATATGGAAACATTCCGCATGGATTTCTACTTGCAATACCATAGAAGACCAACCTTCCCCAATTTCTTTATGCCATCCAGCTGGAGTGTCCCTACAGGGAGAACTAGAAGAACAGGAAACCGACATACATTCCATACGCAAGGGCAAGGAAGAGAATTGAGACCTTGTTCTCACAACTAACGGATCAATTCCTCGTCATCAGAAACTACGCGAAAGAGACATGCGGTCTGTTTGCCAGAATCATTGGCAAAATTAGTGCGCTGACCGTATCACAATATGTGAACTACGTTAATGGAAAGCCCTTAGGCAGGATTAAGTACGCACTAAATTAATTCCGCCAACGGGTAGAGGATATGTAATAATATGCTGATCCTTGACATATGTGTGTGGTTTTTATCGTTCCAATAATGGAAGGGTAAGAATCATTATTCCCCTCATAGTAGTCTGTATTAAGTGCTCATGAATATTTTGATTCCAGTTCGGAAAGAAACTCATCGATGTTGACAACAGAAACGGAAGGAAACGGAACATCCTTCAGCACATTGAAATGATGGTCTTCAGTAACAATGAACCTCGCATTGGCAGCTATGGCACAATCTACAAACTTGTTGTCATCAGGATCGGCTGTAATCAGATTCCACCTGTATGAAGGAACTATCTGCCTGACATTGTTACGCTCCATAATGGCATAGACAACGTAGCGGGCTGCATTGACGCTGATATTGCGGGCTATGACTTCTGCATATTCCTCTAAAATCTCATTCGAGATACAGAGGATGAAGTCACCCGCAAGAAACGACTGCCATATCCGATGGTAACCGCTTCTTGAAGAGATGGACATAATCAGGCAATTTGTGTCAATGACGATGTTGTCCATCTGAGCACTATTTATTATAAGGTGTGCGTTCGTGGAGCGACCTGAAACTCTCCACCTTACCTTCCGTCAGGATGCCGTCGGACCACAATTGGTCGATTTCCGCCTCTGCTTTCTGGGCGAAATAGTTTGAAATGGACTGCTTCAAATCCTTGACGGCCTCCGGGGTGTTAAAGACTGACATCATTCTCAACACTTCCAATTGTGCATCATTAAATACCGTTGTTGCCATATTCTCTTTTTTTTTCGTCCGCAAATATACGAACTATTTCCGAAACCGCCAAATTATTCTGACGGTTTGTTCATAAAGTACACAAAAGGAACCCTTTTGTGCTGAAGACCTACGGCATCAGTCAGGCTGAGCCGGATCCCGATGACCCAGACGATGGCGATTAAGGGTTGACAACTGAAAAAAGTCCCTGAAAGTGTTGATGCTTTCGGGGATTTTTCGTAACTTTGCGCTCTTTGAGCGCGAACTTTTTCGCTTTGCTCAAGGAAACTCCTCCGTCTCGGCATAAAAAAGATTAAAATCTTTTGTTCTGCACTCGACTTTTCGTAACTTTGCATCACAATCAAGGAAATGAGAAGCTTTTCGTGATAGAGACGATGGAACGACTGTGGAACAGGAACTACTGCAAGGTGATGGCAGCGAACTTCTCGCTGTTCTTTGCCTTCTATGTGCTGACGCCGTTGCTGCCGCTCTATCTGAGTGAGCACTTTGGGGCGACGAAGGATGTTATTGGCCTGGTGCTCTCAGGCTATACTATCACGGCGCTGCTCTGTCGGCCATTCTCGGGCTATGTCGTCGATACCTTTCCACGCAAGACGGTGCTGATGGTATGCTTCACGGCCTTTGCCATCTTCTTTGCAGGCTATTTGGCAGCTTCTACGCTGCTGCTGTTCACCATTGTCCGAACGCTGCATGGCGGTCCCTTCGGGGCGCTGACGGTGGCTAACTCGACGGTAGCTATCGACGTGCTGCCGTCCTCGCGACGCACGGAGGGTATCGGTTATTACGGATTGTCGAACAATTTGGCGATGGCCATAGCACCAACCGTCGGAATCTTTATCTATCGCTATACCCACAGCTTCGAACTGCTGTTCTGGATCGCCCTCTTGGTTGCGATGGCAGGACTGACGGTGGATGCGACAGTAAAGACCCGCCCCCGGCCCCTCCCTGAAGGGCGGGGAGTAGATACTTCAAGCACGAATAAAGGTCATGATGCCCCTCCATTCAGGGAGGGGAAGAGGGTGGGTCTTTCCCTCGACCGCTTCTTCCTTGTCCGTGGCTGGCTGTTGGGTGTCAACATGGTGGCGTTCGGCTTCTGCTTCGGTGTGCTGAGCAACTACTTAGCCATATACGGTAAGGAGGTGATGGGCGTCACGGGCGGTACGGGCACCTACTTCATGCTCTGCTCCGTGGGGCTTATTCTCTCACGTCTCCAGGGCGGCAAGGCCCTGCGGCAAGGCCGCGTCACCCACAACGCCGCGGGGGGGATGGTCATCTCGCTCGTAGGCTACACCTTATTTATATTAGGCCCCACGCTTAACTTCTCACTTCTCACTTCTCATTTCTCACTCTTCACTTACTATGCCTCAGCCCTCCTCATCGGACTGGGTAACGGCCACATGTGGCCTGCGTTCCAGAACATGACCATCAGCGTGGCCCCCAACAGCAAGCGCGGCACGGCCAACTCCACTATCCTCGTGTCGTGGGATGTCGGCATGGGACTGGGCATTCTTCTTGGCGGTGTCATCAGTGAGATGGCTGGCTACTCGGCCGCCTTTTGGACGGTTGCCGGTGTCAATGCCTTGGGAGTACTGCTATTCTTCACCGCCACCCGCAGCTTCTTCCTGAAAAGAAATCTTAATCCAACAGTCAAATAACCAAAACAATGAAAAAACTACTACTACTTGGAGCTGCCTTCATGACCTTATGCGTCATGGGCACGCAGGCACAGCCGAAGTCGTGGACAGCCGACAACGGTAACGGTACGTTTACCAACCCCCTGTTCTACGACGAGTTCTCCGACCCTGACATTCTCCGCGTGGGCGACGACTACTACCTCGCCGGCACCACCATGCACGCCGTGCCGGGGCTGGTCATCCTCCACTCGAAGGACTTGGTGAACTGGAAAAACGTCGCCTACTGCTTCGACCGTTTCGACTTCCCCGAGGACCGCTTCTCGCTGAAGAACCATCAGGAAATTTACGGTCAGGGCATCTGGGCTCCCTGCATCCGCTACGCCAACGGCCAGTTCTACGTGTTCAGCAACGTCAATGGCAAGGGCCTGCAATGCTACACGGCGAAGGACATCCGCGGCCCGTGGACGCACCATAACATGAAGGGCAATATCTACGACCTCGGCGTGCTGTTCGATGACGACGGCAAGGTGTACGCCATCCACGGCTACGGCACGGTGAAGTGTACCGAACTGAAGCCCGACATGAGCGGACCCGTCGAGGGCACTGAGCGCGTCATCATTCCTGAAGGTAACGGCGTGGGCGAAGGCCATCACATGTACAAGATTGACGGCATGTACTACCTCATCTCTACCGACTACTCGCCCAACGGCCGCACACTCTGCTCGCGCTCGAAGAGCATCTGGGGGCCTTACGAGACGCGCGTCATCACCGCCGACGAGACCTACGGCTACCACGCCGCCTCGCTGACGCAGGTGCCACGGGGCACGAAGTACCGCATCGGCGAGGACGGCACGAAGTTCCAGCTCGGCCCCGTCGACAAGGACGCCACCGCCTGCACCAATGCCCACCAGGGTGGCATCGTGCAGTTCAATGACGGCTCGTGGTGGGCACTCTTCATGCAGGATTTCCACTCCATCGGCCGCACCGTCTGCCTGATGCCCATGACGTGGGAGGACGGCTGGCCGATGGTGGGCCTGAAGGGCAACCTGGGCCGCGCGCCAAGGACGTGGTTTAAGCCGGAGACCCACCCCCAGCAGCAGACCCACCCCCAACCCCTCCCTGTGAGGGAGGGGAGTGATTACTCTCAAGACGAGGCTGCAGTAGTTCTATCTACTCCCCTCCCTTATGGGGAGGGGCAAGGGGGTGGGTCTGCGCCTTATGACCGTAGCGACAACTTCAATGGTAAGACGCTGAAGCCTGTGTGGCAGTGGAACCACAATCCCGATGATAAGCTGTGGAGCCTGAAAGGCGGTAAGTTGCGTATCCAGGCGCAGCCCGCCGAACAGCTGATGTGGGCTCGCAATACGCTGACGCAGCGCGTCATCGGTCCGAAGAGCATTACCACCGTTGAGCTATACACGAAAGGCATGAAGGACGGCGACGTCTGTGGTCTGGGCAACATCAACGTGCCCTGCTCGTGGATTGGTGTAAGCCTCCCCCCAACCCCCTCCCAAAGAGGGGGAGCTAAATACACCCTCCGCTGCTTTGAGCAGATGACCAACGATACCGTTAGTGTGTCCGTCGGTTTGCCCAACGGGAAAATCTGGCTCCGCTGCATCGGCGACTACGACAACAACCAGATGCAGTATGCCTATTCGACGGACGGCGTGAACTTCGAGACACTGGGCCGCATGATGCCGCTGACCTATCAGCTCATTACCTTCCAGGGCTCGCGTCACGCGCTGTTTGCCTTCAACGTGAAAGGCAAACAAGGCGGCTATGCCGAGTTTGATAACTTCACCGTTGAGGAACCTTGTGCCGACCGTAGCCAGAATATTCCTTACGGTAAGACTATCCGCATCATCAACAAGGCGACGGGCCGGCCGGCCATCGCCCTGAAGCACGGTCTGCTCTACGACACCCGTGCCACCGATAAGAGCGAGCTGACGCAGTTTAAGGTCATCGACCGCGGACAGGGCATGGTCGCCCTGCAATGCGCTGACGGTCGTTACGTGAAGGTCTATGGCGACGGACTGCCTGGCGACGTGCGCTTCTATACCGATGATGCACCCTTTGCCGGCGGGGCAACCCGTCTTTCTGAAGATGATTTCAAGGCCTCGACGTTCCTCTGGCAGGACTATCTGGACCACGACTTCATGCTGCTGTCGCTGAAGAACCACAAGTATCTGGGCAAGAGCCCCACGACTGGCAGTCCTTACTCGATAGACTATGCCGGTCCTGACCCCGCCCGCCGCAACGGCTCAGTGCTGGTGTGGGAGGAAGTAAAATAAATTTTGAATTAAGAGTTAAGAATTTAGAGTTATTGCCTTCGGCAATTAAGAATTAGGAATTTAGAATTAATTCTTAACTCCTAGTCGGCGAAGCCGATAACTCTTAATTCTTAACTCCTAGTCGGCGAAGCCGATAACTCTTAATTCTTAACTCTTAATTCTTAACTCTTATAGCTCAGCGCTGCGCCAATGGCGGTGCAGTACTGCGAGTACTTCGGTATGTGGTAGCGGATGTTGTAGAGCTGCTCTAATGGTGGGAACACCTCCTTGCACTGAGGCAGCAGCGTCAGGTTGCCGATGAGCACGAAGTCGCGGATGTCGCTGCCACGGCTCGACAGCCATGCAGCAGAACCAATGGTCTGCAACACCATCGAGATGATGCCTGCAGCAATGTCCTCCTTCGCTGCGTCACTCTTTGCCTTGGCCAAAATACTGGCCGTAGCGTCCATTGGCAAGCCGGGTAGCGGTTCGGCCGATATGTCGCCTATGAGCAGGTGTACGTTCTTCGTATCGCCCTGCATGGCTAATGCCGATACAGCCTTGATATCGCTGGTGTTCAGCAACAGGCGAGAAAGGCCGGCCAGTGTGCCGCCGCCTACGCCGATACCGCCGATGTGGCGCATCTCGTCGCCGTTGCATAACACGAAACTTGTACCCGTGCCCATCGACACTACGATGGTGTGGTCGAGCTTCGACTCATAGCGGGCACCAAGACCGTCGGCTACGAACTCTTCTACTTTCTGCGTTGGTAGTCCGTAGACGGGACCCTTGACGTAGGCCGAACCTACGCCAGTGAGCATCACCTGCTCAACGTCCTGCAGATTGATGTCGTTGTCGTGCAGGTACTTGCCGAAGGCTCCGTAGAGCGATGTGATAGGGTCGGCAGCAGTAATGCGTGTCGGTGCTGCTACCCGTCCGTCTTTCAGTCCGACAATCTTTGTGGTCGAAATGCCCACGTCAATTCCGATGATTATTCCCATAGCGTATAGTTTTATTATTGTTTCATAGGTTTCTTCATTAGTTTCAGCGCGCAAAATTACGAAATAATTGTGAAAAGCACGTCAACTTTACCAATTATTTGTTGTACCTTTGCCGTCAAATAGATTTTTATCATATTTCTGATTATGCGATACACAGAATTAGGCAAGACGGGAATGAAGATTTCCCATTTGAGTTTTGGTGCTTCGTCGTTGGGCAGTGTCTTTCACGAAACCCGGCTCAACGAGAGCATCGAGGCTGTAGAAGCAGCCATTGACGGTGGCATCAACTTTATCGATGTAAGTCCCTATTATGGTCACTACAAGGCTGAGACTGTATTAGGGCAGGCCCTGAAAAACATCCCGCGTGAGAAATACTATCTCAGTACGAAGGTGGGACGCTACGGCAAGGACGGTGTCAATACCTGGGACTACTCTGCCAAGCGGGTGACCGACAGTGTCTATGAGAGTATGGAGCGATTGGGTGTTGACTTCATTGACCTTATCAACGTCCACGACATAGAGTTCCAGTCGGCTCTGCCCGGTGGACTGCAGAAAGTGGTCGACGAGACCCTGCCTGCTCTGGTGGAGCTGCGCAGCAAAGGTGTCGTCGGTCATGTAGGCATTACCGACTTGCAGTTGCAGAACCTGAAGTGGGTCGTGGAGCACAGCGAGACGGGAACCGTGGAGAGCGTGCTGAACTTCTGCCACTACTGTCTGAATGACGATGCTTTGGCTGATTACGTGGAATTCTTCGAGCAGAACGGCGTCGGCATTATCAATGCTTCGCCACTTAGCATGGGACTGCTCTCGCAGCGTGGTGTGCCCGACTGGCATCCTGCTCCCAAACCGCTCGTCGATGCCTGCCAGAAAGCGGCAGAATACTGCCGTGAGAAAGGTTATCCCATTGAGAAACTGGCCGTCCAGTATTCTGTGAGTTCTCCGCATATTGCTTCGACGCTCTTCTCGTCGGCCAATCCTGATAATGTGCGCCGCAATATACAATGGGCAAACGAAGAACCCGACTGGCAATTGGTGGAGGAAGTGAAGAACATTATTGGTGACCAACAGCGTGTGACATGGGCCAACACATAATCGACGCACATTCCCATCTGTGGTTGCGACAGGACACACAGGTGGACGGCAAACGGATATTGAGCCTGAAGAACGGCCGCAGTATCTTTATGGACGAGGAGGTTCAGATGTTGCCGCCGTTTATGATTGACGGCGTGAACTCGGCTGAAGTGTTCCTCTCTAACATGAACTACGCCCAGGTGGCGGCTGCCGTCGTGGTGCAGGAGGTGATTGACGGTTGTCAGAACGACTACCTGGCCGATGTGCAGCAGCGCTATCCCGACCGCTTCTTCTGTATGGGTTTGGCATGGAACGCAGAGCAGGCCCAGGCCGTCAGCGACGCCGGATTGCGCGGTATCGCCATCCCCGGTCATCGCGTACACGAACCGTTGCACACATTGATGCCCGTCTTCAAACTGATGGAGCAGCGTGATATGGTGCTCTCCATGTGTTTGGGCGACGATGAAGCTCAGATTGCCGAGATGCGCGAAATCATTCAGGAGTGTCCCCGCCTGCGGGTGGCCATCGGCCATTTTGGCATGGTCACCACTCCGTCGTTCCGCAGTCAGGTGATGCTGGCTCGTGAGGGCGATCGAGTGATGATAGAGTCGGGCGGCATCACGTGGCTCTACAACAGCGAGTTCTATCCTTATCCATCAGCAGTGCGTAGCATCCGTGACGCTGCCGAATGGGTGGGCATGGACCGCCTGATGTGGGGTTCCGACTATCCGCGCACCATCACTGCCATTACTTACCGTATGTCGTACGACTTCGTCAGCAAGAGCCGTGAACTGACGGCCGACGAGAAAGCCCTGTTCCTGGGCGGCAATGCCGAACGCTTCTACGATTTGAAGAACTTACCCGAACTACCTTATATAAAAAATATGTCAGAATGAAAGCAATAGAAATTACTCACAGTCAAGAACTGAACATCATTGATGTTGAGAAGCCTCAGGCTCTTGGTCCTGAGGAGGTGTTGCTGCGGTTAGCTTATGTCGGCTTCTGCGGCTCAGACTTGAACACGTTCATGGGTCGCAACGGTATGGCCTTGAATCCCGTTATCCCCGGCCATGAGGTTGGTGCCGTCATTGAGGCCGTTGGTGCCAATGTGCCTGAGGGATTGCGTCCCGGCATGACCGTCACCTGCAACCCTTATACCAATTGCGGCAAGTGCGCCTCGTGCCGTAACGGCCGTGTCAACGCCTGCCAGCATAACGAAACTTTGGGCGTGCAGCGCAATGGCGCCATGAAAGAGTATATCGTGCTGCCTTGGGAGAAGGTGATTCCTGCCGGACTGCTCACACCGAAGACTTGTGCGCTGGTGGAGCCGATGTCCGTAGGCTTCCATGCTGTCAGCCGTGCTCAGGTTACTGATATTGACGTGGTGCTTGTCATCGGTTGTGGCATGGTGGGTATGGGTGCTGTTGTCCGCTCGGCCATGCGCGGTGCAACCGTAGTGGCTGCCGATCTTGATGACAGCAAATTGGAGCTGGCTCGTGAGATGGGGGCTGCCTATACAATCAACACTAAGACGGAGGACGTTCACCAGCGACTGCTCGACATCACTGGCGGCTTCGGCCCCGACGTGGTCATTGAGGCAGTGGGCAGCACGCCTACCTATCAGATGGCCGTCGACGAGGTAGCCTTTACGGGACGTGTCGTCTGTATCGGTTATGCCAAGGCTGAGGTGTCGTTTGAGACGAAGTACTTTGTCCAGAAGGAACTCGACATCCGCGGTTCGCGCAATGCCATGCCGCAGGACTTCCGAGCCGTCATCCATTACTTGGAGCGTGGCACGTGTCCTATTGACAAGCTCATTACTCGCGTCATTCAGCCAGAGGAGGCACTTGACACCATGCGGTGGTGGAGCCAGAATCCGGGCAAGGTGTTCCGCATACTGGTGGCCTTCTAAACACCAAGCAAAGAAAAGAGGTTCAGCGATCGCTGAACCTCTTGATTTTTTCTAAGTAGTACTGCCGTAAGTCTTCCCAGCGGTAGTAGGGACCGCTGACGGGCTTGGCGGGCAGTGTCATCTCGCGCTCGTTGAGCAATGCCTTCACTAAGATGTCTCCGTTGCCCTTCTTGGGGCGGTAGAACACTAACTGAATGTTGCAGGCCATGGGGAAGATGCGGTAGTTGCGCCATACACGGTCGAGCGTGTCAAGGTTCTCTACCTGTGCGCCGCACTGTCCGAGCTCGAGCAGGCAGGCGAGGGGCATGACGCAGACCTCGTGGCCGAAGCGGAGGGTGGCCTGTGTCTGGCGAACGGTGTCTGCCGTCTCGATGATGTTCTTCAGCAGGTTCAGCTGACTGAATGGCATGATGGCGCCCGTCTGTGGAGCGGCAGCATAATCCAGGTACCAGCCGATGTTCCGCATACGCCACTGGTCGTAGACCTCCTCATCGGTGAAGAGCGAGTAGAGCTCGATGTCGGTGTCGTGGCTCTGCATATTAGCTGCTATTTCAAAGAGCTGGCGCATCAGCGAACTGGCACGGATGTTGTCGTAGACGTACTGCTGGTCGTTGAACAGCAGCTTCATCAGGCGCTCGGGGTGGCTGTACTTCTGCTCATATTGGTTGCGCACCTTGCGGCCCTCGCGGCTTGATTGGCGCAGACGGTCGCTCCATCCCTGGTTCAGGTAATACTGCAACGACTCGCTCACGTCATTGTGAATACGGGCTGTAGGGTTGGCGGCTGCCAGTTCCTCACATTCGGCCTCCATCGACAGGATGCAGCGGATGACGACTGTAGAGCGGGCATCAATGGGCACGTTCTTGGCCTTGAAGATTTCAGGGAAGTTTCGGGCCAGCCGGCTGCCGATGCCGTGGTGCTGGCGCTCGCCGACGGTCGTCAGTTCGCCTAAACGCTTGACGGTTGTCGGAAAGAAATCCTCCAGCTTCTTCAAAACGGCTTCACCCTCAGCCGTCAGTTTGCCTGCCTCATGAGCATCGCGCAGGATGTTCAGCGGTGTAGTGTAGTCGCCTTCGCCAATAAGCCAGCGCGAGCCGTGACGCCCGTAGTGGCTCATATAGAACGGTTCGTAACCCTTTGGCGCCGGCGTCAGCGGTGTGGTGCTGAGCTGGCGGTCGTAGTCCAGGTAGTTGGAGCCCGAGAGGTAGCGGTTGGCTTTCAGCTCCTCTTGGGCGGTTTGTGCTGTGGCGGTGCCGCAGCACAGCAGACAGAGGGCAATGAGGGCTTTGCTCTTCATAAGCCTAACTTTTTACGTATGTCGGCGGGGATGGCCTTCTTGTTGATGAGGAAGTCCATGGTATTGGCGGCTATGAAGGTCTTCGTCATATACCAGATGCCCTTATAGGTGCCGGTCTCGCCCCATGAGTTCTTCACCATGTAATACTCCTTGCCGTTCTGGTCTTTAGCCACGCCGTAGATGAGCATACCGTGGTCGTCGGTCAGCTCCCAGTTGTCGAAACGCTCCTGGCGCATCTCCTGAGTAGCCACAATCTCGGGAACGGTGCAACCCAGCGAGTCGATGATGTTCTTCTTCTTCTCGGCGGTCATCTTCAGCCACTTGGCCATGTCGCTGCCAGCCAGACTCTCGGTCTTCTTGGTGTCGACGGCGTAGGCCAGTCCCTGACGGGTGAAGCCCGGCTCCGACACGTCACCGCCCCAGGCTATGGTGTAGCCTTCGTTGATGGCGTTGTCGATGACCTGCATCATCTCGTCCATCGGCAGATTGTACGACAGCGGGAAGCGCCAGTTATCCTGCACCTCAACAGCAAAGGCCGTGTAGAAGGGGTGATGGGTGTAGCTGGTGATGGACACATAGTCGTTGAGGTCGATGCCGAGGCTCTTCACGAAGGTCTTCGGAGTATACTCCTTGCCCTCGAAAGTGAACTTCTCGGGGCACTTACCCAGGTAGGCATCGAGGATGCCCTGCAGACCGCCCTTCCAAGCGTTGCTGATCTTCTTGGCGTCGCTCTTGGCTACGGCAGCCACGTAGGGCTCCAGCACGGAGAAGAACTCGTTGAAGTTGTTCAGCGAGTCGCCGTAGAGTGAGCCGGGGAAGGGCATGATGCCCTGAGGGATGATGCCGTGGGTCTTCATCGTGGCCAGCACGTCCTCGGCGCTTCCGCCCTGTGCAAACTGGCAGTCGCCGTGGTAGCGAACCACCTGGATGGCGCGCTCCATGTAGGTCTTGTTGGCAACGAACGACTCGTCGAGGTCGTACTCCTTGCCCGTGGCCTTCAGGATCTCAGCCTCGAAGAACGAGAGGGTGGAGTAGTCCCAGCAGGTGCCCGACCGGTTCTGGTCCTTGATGCTGGTGATGGGATTCTCCTTGATGGTGGTGAACACGGGTTTGTTCTTGTCTTTTGCGGGAGCCTTTTTCTTGGCTGCGCTGGCACTGAGAGCTATCATGGTCATCAGTGCGAATGTTAGGATCTTTTTCATTTTTGTTATTGTTTAGTGTTTTATAGGTCTTATAGGTCTTATAGGACTTATAGGTCCCATAGGTCTTATAGGTCCCATAGACCTTATTTTATTGCTGGGCCATGAACTCCTCCAGTTCCTTGGGGTGGTAGGGTATGCGCTTCTGTCCGAGGAAACGGCAGCCGTCGGCTGTGATGAGCAGGTCGTCCTCGATGCGGATGCCGCCGAAGTCCTTGTACTGCTCCAATAGGTCGAAGTCGAGGAAGTCCTTGCAGTGGCCGCTTGCCCGCCATTCGTCGATGAGGGCGGGAATGAAGTAGATGCCCGGCTCGTCGGTGACGACAAAGCCCGGCTCTAACCGGCGCCCCATACGCAGGCAGTTGGTGCCGAACTGCTCGAGGTTCGGACGCGTCTCGTTGTCGAAGCCAACGTAGATCTGACCGAGACCCTCCATATCGTGTACGTCCATACCCATCATGTGTCCCAGTCCGTGCGGCAGGAACATGGCGTGGGCACCGGCTTTCACGGCCTCGTCGACGTCGCCCTTCATCAGTCCCAGTTCCTTCAGCCGTTCTGTCATGCGGCGGCAGACGGCGAAGTGAACATCCATATACTTCACGCCGGGCTTCGCCACCTGCAGGACGTAGTCGTGACACTCCTCGACGATGCTGTAGATTTCTAACTGGCGCTGCGTGAACCGTCCGTTGACAGGCATCGTGCGGGTGTGGTCCGAGCAGTAGTCGTTCAGTTCACAGCCTGCGTCGCAGAGCACCAATCGTCCGTCCTCCAATGGCGCGTCCGACGGTGCGCCGTGCATAATCTCGCCGTGCTGGGAGAAGATAGTGCCGAAACTGTTGCCCTGAGCCAGCGAACGGGCTATGCCGTCCACCTGTCCGGCCACGAATCGTTCGGTGACTCCGGGCTTGATAAGCAGCTGTGCGGTGGTGTGCATGACGTAGCCGATGTCGCAGGCAGCGTCGATGTAGGCAATCTCCTCAGCGCTCTTCGTGGCGCGCATCTTCACGACGGCCTGTATCAGCTTCAGCGATGCGGCTTCCTTCTGCTTCGACGGGTGGATGCCCGTGAGGTCCATAATCTGGATCTTCGTGTCGTAGCGGTAGGGGGGCAGGAAATGGAGCGTTTTGTTTGTTGCTGTGCCACAGCAACAGACTGAACGGAGCTTTGCCATCGGGGCAGTCTTCGTGATACCTACCTCTGCGGCCAGGTCGGCCACACTGGGTGTAAACCCCATCCACACGATGTCCTCTACGTCGATATCGTCGCCGATGAGCCATTCCTCATCGTTGTCAATGTCAATGATGCCCACCAGTCCGTCGCGATGCTGTCCGAAGAAATACAGGAACGACGAGTCCTGCCGGAAGGGCGTGTAGCCGTTGGCAGGATAGTTGTAGGGTGCCTCGTTGTTGCCGAAGAGGACGATGACGCCCTCTCCGACCAGTTGTTTCAGTTCGGCACGCCGCCGAATGTAAGTTTCCTTGCTGAACATGTCAGAGTCGTTTTAAGTTCTTCAGTTTAACGTGCGCTGACGTATTTGTGCAAGGTAGCGCGGACGGCACCGTTGCCGGCATAGAGTTCCTTCACCATACCCTCAATCTGTTCGCCAAGACCAGCCTCGTAGAGGTCGAGACCGAAGACGTCCTTGCGTGAATACAGCTGTTTCAGACATGAGTAGTCCTGATCGGCCTTGCCTACTTCGAGCGGAGCGACGATGGCCTGCAGTTCGGCCAGCATGGGGTCGGGTGATGGCTCGAAGGCCGTGCCGTCGTCCTTGATGCCCTTCAGGTAGCGGGCATAGCCGGCCAGCGTGAGGGGGATCAGCACGAGGTTCGACTTGTCGAGTCCGCGGGCGATATACTTCTTCAGCGTCTCGCCGAAGCGGATGGGCAGTTTCTGTGACGTGTCCATCGCAATACGCTGCGGAGCGTCGGGCATGAACGGGTTTGGCAGACGGCGGTTGATGACGGCACCGATGAACTCGTAGGGATTCAGCACGCCCGGGTCTACCACCACGGGCATAGCCTCCATATAGCCAATCTTCTGGATGAAGGCACGCAGGTCGTCGTCTTGCATCTCAGCCGAGATGAGCGTATAGCCCAGCATACAGCCGTAGATGGACATCGCCGTGTGCAGCGGGTTCAGGCAGGTTGTCACCTTCATCGTCTCCACCTTGTCGACGGTTTCGCGGGTGGTGTAGAGTGCTCCGCCGAGGTCCAATGGCGGCCGGCCGTTGGTGTAGTTGTCCTCGATGACGAGATATTGAACCTCTTCGGCGTTGACGAACGGTGCCGTGAACGTGTGCTTCTCTGTCTCGATATAGTTGTTGTCCTCGAAGCCGTCGGCAGCCAGCAATTCCTTCACCTTCTCGTGAGGACGCGGCGTAATCTTGTCAATCATCGACCAGGGGAAGGTCACCTTCGTCTCGTCTTTCAGGTAGTCGAGGAATGCCTGCGGCACCAGACCGTCCTTCACCCAGCGCTCAGCATAGGCCATCACGCCAGCCTTCACCTTGTCACCGTTGTGCGAGCAGTTGTCCATCGATTGTACTGTGAGAGGCAGTTTGCCTGCCTCGTATCTCTCATACAGCAAGGCACAGACCTTACCCATTGCAAACAGTGGGCTGAGGCCGCGGGCCAGGTCAGCCTCGTTGAAGGTGTAGCCCTTCTCGGTGATGGTAAACGAGATCATCTGTAGGCTGGGGTTGCGGAAGATTTCCACCAGACGCTTCCAATCCTCGAACTGCGGGTCGGCCTTCAAGGCTTCCGTCACGGAGGCAATAACCTTCTTCTCGATGTTGCCGTCCGACTGCAGCGAGACGAGCAACGACAGATTCTGATAAGGTGCATACGCCTTGTCGACAACCTCGAAGTCGAACGTCTCAGCCACGATGACGCCACGGTCGTACTTACCCGTGTTCAGCGCGTCGTTGAGGATGGCAGCGGGGAAGGCACGGAAGATGTTGCCGCCGCCGAAGTGTACCCACGTCGGCTCTTTTGCAGTCTTCTCACGAACTTTGGCAATGTCAAACTTAGGAAGCTGGTAGCCCTTTGCTTCCCACTCTGCGGCATTGAACTGGCCGCTCAGTATATCATTCAATTTCATAATTCTGAGTAATCTGAGTGTTCTGAAATTTTAATCGAAGAAACCGGGCTGTTTGTAGGGGATGCCTAATTCGCGGTCGACGGTGGCGAGGATTCCCTGCACCTGTCCGAGGGCGAACATACGTCCGAGGAGTGTGTAGCCGGCGTTGTGACCGTGGCTCGACTCGTCCATGATACCGCCGGGCTCGTCGGTAAACGTCATACCGTGGTCGACACGCATCGGTAGTTGCGGATTCTCCTTCTCGAAGATGCGGCAAAGCTCGATGATATCGGCACGTCCGCCCAGATGGCTGGCCTCTGTGAAGTCGCCTGTGGGGAAGATGTGGCATGAGCGGAGGTGAACGAAGTGAGTGCGCGAGGCAAACTTCTTGGCCATCTCCACCACGTTGTTGTAGGCACCGGCAGAGAGCGAGCCGGCACAGAAGGTCAAGCCGTTATGCTTGTTGGGAACGGCGTCAAGGAACCACTGGATATCCTCTTCGGTGCGGACGATGCGCGGAAGACCGAGAATCTCGATGGGGGGATCGTCGGGGTGGACGCACATGTTCATGCCACACTCTTCGCAGGTAGGCATAATGGCTTCAAGGAAATACTTCATGTTCTCGCGTAACTGCTTCTTGTCGATGCCCTTATACAGGTCGAGGAACTCGCGGAACTTCTGTATCGGTGCTTCGTCGTTCTCGCTGAAATTGCCGCTGACGAAGCCCTGCGTCTTGATGACGATGTTCTCCACTAACTTGTGGTCTTTCTCGGGCGTCATCGTCTTGGCCAGCTCGTCGCACTCAGCCAGTACGTTACGGCCTTCGCCCCAGCCCTCGGGGAATTTGAACTGTGCCCACTCCTCGCGAGCGCCCTCACGCTTCAGAATATAGATGTCGAAGTAGGCAAACTCGGCATAGTTGAAGTAGAGATTGGTCGAACCGTTTGGGTTGTTGTGGAAGAGGTCGGTACGTGCCCAGTCGAGCACGGGCATGAAGTTGTAGCAGATGCAGTGGATGCCCTCAGCCGAGAGGTTGCGCAGGCTCTCCTTATAAACCTCAATCTGGTGGTCGCGGTCAGGACCGCCGTACTTGATGGTCTCCACTACGGGCAGGCTTTCAACCACACTCCAGCGCATACCGTAGCTCTCGATGTACTCGCGCAGGTCGCGAATCTTCTCGCGTGTCCACACCTCGCCCAAAGGTACGTCGTGCAGGGCGGTGACGATGCCCTCGACACCGATTTGTCTTAACATGGCAAGCGTGATCTTGTCTTTCTTGCCAAACCATCTCCAAGTTCTTTCCATAGTCTTAATGTTTTGGGTTATGTTTATAATTCTTGAGGAATTTCTTGCGTTCCTTTTTGCTCATGCGATAGTAGAAGGGAGGAATCTCCGTATCAGATGGCGTTAACGGACGGATGGCGCCCGTAGAAACCTTGTGGCTCTTCTTCAACCATGTGGCTGTACTCTCGTTGCCGTATCGGTCGAGTGCCGTCACGGCGTAATAGAGTGTCTGTCCCTTCGTGTGTGGAACTGTCAGCTGTTCGGCCGTCAGACGGGTGGCAATCAGGTTGCGAGGCTCGCTGACATCGATGTCGGGTGTCGTCGATGCGTACACATTATATAATAGGTACGAGGAACGCGATGTGTTGACGGCTCCGCTCCAGCTGATGCGGTCTTGTTGGCTGCTGCGCTTCACATCGAGTCGGGTAGGGGCAGATGGTGCCTCACGCCACACCCACGTCATTGGTGGAATCAAGGCGGGGGCTTCGTCAAACTGGCGCGCAAACTGGTAGATGCCCCGCGTGTCGTCGGTCAGGAATTTTGAGCGGAAGTAAGCGTGGCCGATGCCGTTCTGGCGTAGGAAGTGCATCTCGCGGGTGACGTCGCCGAGCACCCAGTTGCCTTCGTTGGTCGAGAGGAAGTAGATGCCTAATCCTGAGACGATGGTGCGTCCGTAGGAGCGTTCCTGCCAGTCGAGGGCAAAGGGATAGAAGTTGTTGCCCCGGAAGTACATCATTGGGTAGAGTTGGTCCATCAGTCCCTCGCGCAACCATCCCTGGGCGTCTTGATAGACGGCGTTGTAGGCGTTCCAACCGCCTGAGGGGTAACGGCTCAGGTCGCCCGACTTGCCGATGGGGGAGCACGACAGCTTTACCCAGGGCTTCAGCGCCTTCACGGCACGGTTGATTTTGCGGACGATGCTGGTAATGCGTTCTCTCCTCACTTCTCTCTCCTCTTTCTTCTTAGCTTTCGGCCAAGTCTCAGGATAACGGATGTAGTCGAGGTGGATGCCGTCGATGTCGTAATTTCGTGTCACCTCCTCGCAAATCCGTGCGATATAGTCACCCGTAGCAGGGTCTTCAGGATTCATGAAGCCGTCCTGTCCGATACTTCGGGCCAGTTTGGGATTCTTGCGCTTGAACTCCTTGAAGCGTGCCTCGCTGGTCTTGCCGACGGGGATGGTGACCATCCACGCGTGGCACTCCATACCGCGGCGGTGACACTCGTCGACGATCAGCTTCAGCGGGTCGTAGCCGGGATCTTTACCGTGGGTTCCCGTCAGACACATATCGAAGGGTTCAATGCTGGATGGATAGATGGTCGATGCGCGCACACGTGTCTGAATCATGACGGTATTGACATTGACGCGCTTCAACTGGTCGAGTATGCAGCTCAGTTTCTGCTGTTGTGTGGCGGTATTGTGACTTCGTGGCCAGTCAATGCCTCCGATGGTTGTCAGCCAGACAGCGCGTACTTCGTGCTTTTGCGCGTGTAGTGTTAGGCAAAGAAAGACCAGTATGATGATGAATTTTGCTCTCAATTTGTTATTTCCTTTTAATTTGCCTGCAAAATTACGATATTTTTTTCATTTCTCAAATAAAAGTATTAACTTTGCAATCAAAATTTTTGCAAAAATGATTTCATTTAGTTTGAGCCTTGTTGCTCTCGTGTTGGGTTATCTGCTCTACGGACGCTTTATTGAGCGTGTGTTTGGCCCTGATGACCGCGTGACGCCCGCCGTAGCAAAAGCTGACGGACTTGATTACATCGTGCTTCCGAATTGGAAGATTTTCATGATTCAGTTTCTGAACATTGCTGGTACCGGTCCTATCTTTGGTGCCATCATGGGTGCGAAGTTCGGCCCCGTGGCCTACATCTGGATCGTTCTCGGCTGTATCTTCGCAGGAGCCACCCACGATTACCTCAGTGGTATGCTCTCGATGCGTAACGAAGGCGCAGGCCTGCCGCAGCTCATCGGCAAGTTCCTGGGTAAGACCACGAAGTCGGTTATGCTCGTCTTTACCGTGTTGCTGCTTATCATGGTGGGTACGGTCTTCGTCTATTCGCCGGCTGAGATCCTCCATTCCATTGGCGGCGACACGATGATGTGGGTGTGCATTATCTTCTGCTATTACATCATCGCCACGATGCTGCCTATCGACAAGATTATCGGCAAGGTGTATCCGTTGTTTGCGTTCTCGCTGCTCTTTATGGCAGGTGCGCTGATGGTGTGGCTCTTCCTGCATTGGCCGACGGTGCCTGAACTATGGACACACCTTTATAATATGGGTGCTGCTACGGAGCCCGACAAGTGGTCGGATGCCATCTTCCCCGCTCTGTTTATCACCGTTGCCTGCGGTGCCATCTCAGGTTTCCATGCGACGCAGAGTCCGCTGATGGCGCGCTGTGTGAAGAGTGAGAAGATGGGACGCCCCATCTTCTACGGAGCTATGATCACTGAGGGTATCGTGGCACTTATCTGGGCCACCGTCTCGGCTTGGTTCTTTTACGGCAATCCAGCTCCTGGTTATGAGTTGATAGAGGCTGCCACTGCTGGCTTCCATACATCGGCACCTGCCGTTGTGAACCTCGTCTGCAACGACTGGCTTGGCGTGGCTGGTGCCATCTTGGCCATGCTCGGTGTGGTGGCTGCTCCCATTACCTCTGGCGACACCGCTTTCCGCTCAGGCCGTCTCATCGTGGCTGAGTGGCTGAAACTCGACCAACGTCCCATCGCGAAGCGCCTCATGATCTGCATTCCGATGTTCCTTTGCTCCATTGCGATGCTTGTCTGGCAGATTGAGAATCCCGATGGCTTCAACACCATCTGGCAGTACTTTGGCTGGTCGAACCAGGCACTCTCGGTATTCACGCTGTGGACGCTGACCGTTTATCTGCTGCGCGAGGGGAAGTGCTTCTGGGTGACGTTCATTCCCGCCCTGTTCATGACCACAGTCTGCTCCACGTGGCTTTTCGTCTCGAAGCAGGCGTTCTGTCTGGGTGATATGGGCTACGGACTTGGAATCATGTGTCTGGGCGTGGCCGTTATTTGGTTTGTCGTCTGGCATCATAGAGAATTTGGTAAAACACATAAATAAGCAATAACTATGAAGAAAATCGTTTTCGTTATCGCTGCTATGCTGGTATCCTTGGCATCGCATGCGCAGTTTGAGGCAGGCAAGGCATACGTAGGTGCCTCGCTCTCAGGTTTTGACCTCAGCTACAATGGTCTGACCAAAGGTCACATGAACCTTCAGGGCAAGGTGGGCTATCTCTTTGCCGACAACCTGATGGGAACGGCACAGATAGCTTATGACAAGAAGGAGGACGTGCCCTATGCTATTACCGTTGGTGCGGGTGGCCGTTACTATATTGAGCAGAACGGACTCTTCCTTGGAGCATCTGTTCTTTTCAAACATCAGGATCGTTACGACGATATGCTGCCCAGCGTTCAGGTAGGCTACTCGTTCTTCGTCAGCCGCACGGTGACCGTAGAGCCCGAGATCTACTATGAGCAGTCGTTCAAGAACCATAAGGACTATAGCCAGTTCGGTCTGCGTATAGGCATTGGCGTCTACTTGTTCCGCGATCCTAAACAGAACTAAAAATCCACGTGTTATGTTAAGTGTTGACGAATTAGTTGACAGGCTTATCGACCTGTCGTTTGCCGAAGATATCGGCGACGGTGATCATACCACCTTGTGCTGCATCCCCGAGGATGCTATGGGCAAGTCGCATCTGTTAATCAAGGAGGACGGCATCCTGGCTGGCGTAGAGATAGCTAAGGAAGTGTTCCGTCGCTTCGACCCCGAGATGACGGTCGAGGTGCTTATGGGTGACGGTACCCGTGTGAAGAAGGGCGACATTGCTATGATTGTCACAGGACGTGTGCGCTCGCTGTTGCAGACGGAGCGCCTGATGCTGAACATCATGCAGCGCATGAGCGGCATTGCCACGATGACCGCCCGCTACGTGAAGCGGCTCGAAGGCACCGGCACCCGTGTGCTCGACACCCGCAAGACCACGCCGGGTATGCGTATGTTGGAGAAGCAGGCCGTGAAGATTGGCGGCGGCTGTAACCACCGCATCGGTCTGTTCGACATGATTCTGCTGAAAGACAACCATGTAGACTTCGCCGGCGGCATTGTCAACGCCATCGACCGTTGCCATCAGTACCTCGAGGAGAAAGGGCTCGACCTGAAGATTGAGATTGAGGTGCGCTCGTTCGACGAACTGCAGCAGGTGCTCGACCGCGGCGGCGTCGACCGCATTATGCTCGACAACTTCAGCGTCGCCGATACGAAGAAGGCCGTCGACATCATCAATCACCGCTTCGAGACCGAGTCTTCGGGCGGCATCACCTTCGACACCATCCGCGACTATGCCGAGCAGGGTGTCGACTTCATCAGCGTCGGTGCTTTGACGCACAGTGTCAAGGGCCTCGATATGTCGTTCAAGGCATGCTAAGCAGCATACTCAGCATCCTTTTAAGCATCTTTACCCCGCCAGTGGATGACGCCATCTCGCTGGCGGGGAACTTTGGCGAACCCCGTCCCCACCATTTCCACGGCGGCCTCGACGTCCGTACCGATGGTGTCGAGGGTAAGCATGTCTACGCCATTGCCGATGGTTATGTCTCGCGTATCACGGTGGGGAAGAATGGCTTCGGCAATGCCATATACATCACCCATCCTACGGGGCAGACGTCGGTCTACTGTCACCTGAAGTCGTTCTCGCCGCGCATCAAGGCCGCCCTGCGCCGTTATCAGTACAAGTATCATACCTGCGACGCTGACGCCCGCCTGACGCCGCTCGACGTGCCTGTCAGTGCTGGCCAGTTTATTGCCCTCAGCGGCAATACAGGCCACTCTACGGCTCCCCACCTGCACCTTGAAGTCCACGACACACGGACGGATAACATGCTCGACCCCTACCAGTTCCTGAATGAATTTATCGAGGACACCGTCCCGCCACAGATTCACGCCATTATGGCCATTCCGCAACCCGGTGGCTCGTTCAACGGCTCTTCCCAGCGTTCTACACTTAGCGCCCAGCTTCCAACGGCGTGGGGCAGGGTAGGCTTTGCCGTCTGGGCCGACGACTATATGCAGGGTGCCTATAACCATTACGGCATTCACGAGACGCTGCTTTACGTTGACGGGCAGATGGCGTTCCACAGCGTCGTTGACAACATCCCGTTGAGCATGAACCGTATGGTCAATGCCTGGGGCTGCTATGACCACTGGCTGCACCACAAGACGTGGTACATGAAGTCATATATTGAACCGGGCGTCCGTCTGCCATTCCTGCAGGCCGACGAGCATCGCGGCATCATCACCTTCAGTGAAGAGCGCGACTACCACCTTGAATACGTCTTGCGCGACTTCAAGGGCAACGAGACCCGCCACGGCTTTACCGTTCACGCACAACCCCTCCCACTCACCCCACCTTCGGAGGGGTCGGGGGAGACCTCTCTTCGCTGGAACCGCACCAACAGCTACTCGCGTCCCGGTGTCCAGCTTGTCGTACCATACGGCTATGTCGCCACCGACACCCCCTTTGCGCCCGTCGTCAAGCGCCAGCCCGATGCGCTGTCAGACGCTTATCAGTTTGCCCAGCAGTCGCTTCCCCTGATGGCCGATGCTCCGTTGAGCATTTACGTCCGCACCCCTCACGACGCCGCTTTCGACACCTCGAAGCTCTATATCGTCAACGAGGCCGGCCGCTATATGGGCGGCGATTTCAACAACGGCTGGGTGACTGGCTATGTGCGTGAACTGGCTGGCCGCTACGAGATTGCCTACGACGACCAGCCGCCTGCCGTCACGCCGCTGTCGCTGACGGGCGACCGCCTGCGCCTCAGCGTCACCGACGACAAGAGCGGTATTGCCTCGTGGACGGCCTCTGTCGACGGTCGCTTCATCGTCTTCGATGCTATCGAGAAATCGACGACCTACGCCTGCGAACTGCGCGAAAGCTGGCTGCACAAGACGGGGAAGACACACCGCCTGCGTTTCGAGGTGGCCGACAACCGTCAGAACACACAAATCTACGAAACAACATTTACCTATTAATATGAAACGACAAATACTATTATCACTGGCTTTTGTGGCTGCCGTAGGCTCCACGGCCTGCACCAACTTCATCGTGGGCAAGAAAGCTTCGGCCGACGGCTCCGTCATCTGTAGTTACAACGCCGACTCCTACGGCGCTTTCATGCATCTGTATCACTATCCGGCAGCCAAGCACCAGCCGGGGGAGATGCGCAAAATCTATGAGTGGGACACCAACAAGTATCTGGGCGAGATACCCGAGGCTGCCGAGACCTACAACGTCATCGGCAACATCAACGAGTGGCAGGTGACCATTGGCGAGACAACCTTTGGCGGCCGCGAGGAAATGGTCGACACCACGGGTATCATCGACTACGGCTCACTCATCTACATCGCTCTGCAGCGTTCGAAGACGGCCCGCGAGGCCATCAGCGTCATGACGACGCTCGTCGAGAAGTACGGCTACTGCTCAGAGGGCGAGACCTTCACCATCTGCGACCCTAACGAGGCTTGGATTATGGAGATGATGGGCTGCGCTGCCGACCGCAAGGTGTCGCCCGAGCGTACCGTCTGGGTCGCTTTGCGCGTGCCCGACGATATGATTTGCGGCCACGCCAACCAGAGCCGCATCACCACCTTCATGCCGGCCAAGAAACAGAAGAAGGGACAGGAGACCGTGCTGTGGTCGAAGAACGTCGTCAGCTATGCCAAGAAGATGGGCTGGTACTCGGGTAAGGACCGTGACTTCAGCTACAATGCAGCCTACGCCAAGCCCGACTTCTCCGGTCGCCGCATCTGCGATGCCCGCGTCTGGCAGTTCTTCCGCCGCTATGCCGACGGTATGGACAGGTACATCCCCTGGGCTGAGGGCCGCGATGCCAATGCCGAAGTGATGCCCCTCTGGGTGAAACCCAACTGTCTGCTGACCGTCCAGGACGTGCAGGCTGCTATGCGCGACCACTTCGAGGGCACGCCTTTCGACGTCTCCGACCAGTCCAAAGACAGGAACGATATCGGCGGCGGCATCTGGCAGATGCCTTACCGCGTGACGCCACTCTTCTTCGAGGTCGACGGCAAGAAGTGCTTCAACGAGCGTCCCACCTCGACACAGCAGACGGCCTGGACCTTCGTCTCGCAGATGCGCTCATGGCTGCCCCGCGAGATTGGCGGCTGCTTCTGGTTCGGCAACGACGACCCGAATATGGTTCCCTATACCCCCGTCTATTGCTGCACCACCCGTCAGCCCCTCTGCTACAGCGGTCGCGGTGCCGACGACGTGACCTTCTCGATGGACAACGCTTTCTGGGTTGAGAACTGGGTGTCAAACATGGTCTATCCCCGCTACAGCGCCCTCTTCCCCGATCTCATGCAGGTGCGCGACTCGCTGGAACATTCCTATTTCGCTGCACAGGCCGACATCGAGAAGCGTGCACAGGCTCTCGAAGGCGATGCCCGCCAGAAAGTCCTCAACGACTACACCTGTCGCAAGGCCGACGAGATGATTGCCCGCTGGCGCCAGCTGGCTTTCTTCCTCATCGTCCGCCACAACGATATGGCCGTCCGTCCTGTCGACAAGGCGGGCAACTTCAAGCGAGGCAAGTATGGTTTGGGCGAAAGGGTCGAGCGGCCGGGCTACCCCGAAGCCTATCGGCGGGAACTCATCAACCGTACGGGTGACAAGCTCATCAAACCGGCAGAGTAATCACATCCGCTTGAGGAAGTCGACCAGGTATTTGCGCCAGTTCTCCCACGAATGGTCGCCGTCGGTTTCCACGTAGGTATAACGATAGCCGTGACTGTCCAGTAGGGCGCGATATTTCTTGTTCATATCATACAGGAAGTCATCGCGTCCTATTGCCATGTAATACAGGCGTGGAGCGTGCTCGAACTGCCGTTGCAGTTTCTCCTCCATGTGGCTGTAGATGTCAATGTCGGTAATCCTGCCCGAGAGCGAGGCCGGCCGTGCCATCTTGTCCCTGACGATAGCCAGCACGTTGCGCAACCGCTGCATATTATGGTTCACACGCTCCATCTTGATGATGTTGTTCTCGTTGAGCATGTTGGTGGTTTGTGCTGAGAAGAGTCCCACGCAGTCGAACAGGTCGGGATTGTTCAGTGCAATGAAGAGCGTATGCAGACCGCCCATCGACAGTCCAGCAATGGCGCGGTGCTGTTTGTCGGCTTTTACGCGGTAGTGCTTCTCGGTGTAGCGCACGATTTCGCGCACGAACAGCTTCTCATATTTGCCTAACCACGAGCTGATATTGTTGCCCGTCGGCTTCTTGTTCATATACGGACTCTCGCCGGGGGCAGCGTCCAGTTCCACGTTCCCGTTGGGCATCACCACAATCATTGGCTTGATGCTGCCCTGAGCCGTCATGTTGTCAAGTATCTGGCAAGCCCGTCCGTAGTCCGCCCATGATGTCTCGTCGCCGCCCGAGCCGTGCAGCAGGTAGAGCACGGGGTAGGTCTCTGCCGCCGCTGTGTCGTAGCCGGGAGGCGTGTAGACAAACATCCGCCGCTGCGACATACCGTTGAGCGTCGACGGATACCACACCTTGTCAATCCTGCCGTGTGGCACGTCCTTGTCTACATAGTAGTCGGCAACGTCGCCTTCGACGAAGAAGTAGTTCATCATGACGTCAATGTCGCGCGTCACGCGGCTGTTCTCCGGGTCGAGCATCTGCTTGCCGTTTTTCAGGTAGTAATAGGTGTACATCTCCGACGCGAGCGAGTCGGTATGGCAGGTGAACGTGTCGCCCTGCCGTTCCATCTTGTACTTCTTGTTTGCCAGAACCAGTACCATCTTCTTCGCCCCCGGAGCCTTCAGCGTGAACGTTGCCGAGTGGTTGGCGTTCACCACGGGCTGCTGTGCTTGTGCGGCACAGGGACAGAGCAACGCTACGGCTACCAGCAGCTTAGAAGCGTAGCCCCACGCGGAACGAAACGCCCTCCAGTCGGTCTTTGCCTGTTTCATCTTCATGTCCCTTCAGTTGTTGAAACGAATAGCCCAGCTTCAGGTAACCCGCCGTCCTGGGCGATATGCCGAAGCTAACGCCCGCAGAGGGGTTGAGGTAGAACCCCTTGAACCCCTTGACGGAGTAGCCCGCGCGCCCTTCGACGAATGGCGCTATCCGCGTCCTGAGCAGGTAAAACTTGGCGTCGGCAAACAGTGGTATCGTGCTCTCTGTGTACGACATCTTCAGACCGCCGTCCTCATACTGTACATGCAGGATGCCGAAACCCAGCCCCATGTAAAGTAGCGGCGAGAACTGGTAGCCGTGCGAGGTGAACAGTGCCGTCGTCACGATGCGTGAGTCCGCCGAGTTGACGTCGCTGCCGTATTCCAGCGACCCCGCATAGCCTCTCGGCCGCCACCGGCGGTGAGCCAGCAGGTTGTCTTCCTGCGTGTTCACCACGTAGATGCGCGTGCGCTCCTTGGCTATGCGCTCAATGTCGCTGAAAGCACATACCAGTATGCCCCCGTCGATGGTCTCCATACGCAGACTGTCTGCCGGATAAAGCTCCTTGTAAAACCCTTTGATGACGCTGCCGTTCTTCAGGAACACCACGTCGCGGTATTCCTGTGACCGGATTATCGACGGCAGGCATGCAAGCAGCAAGGCCGTCAACCATAGTAGCTGTTTCGTTTTCATATCTGGTTGCAAATTTAGATAAAATTTTCGAGATTATAAGACAGTCGAGATAAAAATGTGAGCGAATTGTCCCGAAAAGTTGGAAATCAAGGCTCACATACACTTAATCCTAATCATTTCGTGCTCTTAGTCACAAAATATGCCGGGGTGTTAAAACATGGAAAAAAGTTTGGCTGTTTCATCGTAAATGCCTACTTTTGCAGCATGAGAATAATACAATTGATTACAGCTATCCTGCTTGTTGCTACGGCGTCAGCACAGGAACATTTGCAGAAGAAGGCATTGGCCTCGGATGCGAAAAAGACTTTTACTGTTGTTAAGGAGAATCCCATCACCAGCGTCAAGAACCAGCATCGCAGCGGTACGTGTTGGGCGTACGCTACAATGGGCTATTTCGAGAGCGAGATACTCCGCAAGACGGGAAAAACCTACGATCTCTGCGAGATGTTCGCTGTCAACAAGGACTATATGGACTGTGCCACGCACTATGTCCGTATGCATGGTTACAGCCAGATTTCGGAGGGCGGCTCGTGCGACGATGTGCTGGAGGTGATACGCCAGCACGGCATCTGTCCGGAAGAGGCTATGCCAGCACCCGGCTCACTCGTGGGCGACTCGCTGGCCAACTTCAAAGTGTTCTTTCCTGAGTTGGAGCGTATGGTGAGCAGCGTTGTCAAGAAAGACGCAAAGCAGCCGATGTCGCATTGGCAAGACAGCGTACAGGCAGTTATCGAGAAATATGTAGGCCGCTGTCCGGATACGTTTGTCTATGAGGGAAAGACGTACACACCGAAGACATTTGCCGCCAGTCTCGGCCTTGATCTTGACGACTATGTCAGTCTGACCAGCTTCACCCATCATCCGTTTAACCAGTGGTTCGTCATTGAAGCACCTTACAAATGGCGGTTGAAGCCCAGCTACAACATCCCCATCGAGCAGCTGATGGACATACTCGACAAGGGCATAGACGCTGGCTGTACGGTAGCCTGGGGTGGTGATGTTACAGGTGACTTCACTCGCACGGGACTGGCGATGCTGCCTGACAGTATCCAGCCTACACAGCAGATGCGACAGGAGCAGTGGGATGACTGGCGGATGACCTACGACCACGTGATGGTCATCTATGGCAAAGCCATTGACGAGCAGGGCAAGCCGTACTATATGGTGAAGAACTCATGGGGAAAGAGTGGACAGTACAAGGGTATCTGGTATATGTCGCGTGACTATATGATGCTGAATACTACCTATCTGTTCCTCAACCGTCAGCAAGTGGCGTTACCTTGCTGCACGAGCCGTTTGGGACAGGTGTTGACGAAATAATGCGGCGGAATGTTTGGCTGTTTGGCGTTTTTGTTGTACCTTTGCCGACAATATGAATGAGGATATTTATATATTAGGTATAGAGTCGAGTTGTGACGATACGTCGGCAGCCGTATTGAAGAATGGTGTGCTGCTGTCGAATGTCACAGCGTCGCAGGCCGTACACGAGGCCTATGGAGGCGTCGTGCCCGAACTGGCCAGTCGCGCCCATCAGCAGAATGTGGTGCCCGTAGTTGACCAGGCCCTGAAGCGGGCTGGGGTAGGGAAGGAGCAGCTGACGGCTGTGGCCTTCACGCGCGGGCCGGGCTTGATGGGGTCGTTGCTGGTAGGCGTCAGTTTCGCCAAGGGTTTTGCCCGTTCGTTAGGTATTCCCATGATTGACGTGAACCACCTGCAGGGCCATGTGATGGCGCACTTCATCAAGGAGTCGGACGACGACCACGGCCAGCCGCCGCTGCCGTTCCTCTGCCTGCTGGTGTCGGGCGGTAACTCGCAGATTGTCAAGGTGAACGCCTACAACGATATGGAGGTGTTAGGACAGACCATCGACGACGCAGCCGGAGAGGCTATCGACAAGTGCTCGAAGGTAATGGGGCTGGGCTATCCCGGCGGTCCTATCATCGACCGTCTGGCGCGTCAGGGTAATCCGAAGGCTTACCAGTTTGCCGAGCCGAACATTCCGGGACTGGACTACAGCTTCTCGGGTCTGAAGACGTCGTTCCTCTACTCGCTGCAGAAGTGGGTGCAGGAGGAGCCCGACTTCGTGGAGAACCATAAGGAAGACATTGCGGCGTCGTTGGAGTCGACGATTGTTGACATTCTGATGAAGAAACTGAAGAAGGCTGTCAAGCAGACGGGCATCAAGCACGTGGCTGTGGCTGGCGGCGTCAGTGCCAACAACGGCCTGCGTAATGCCTTCTACGATGCACAGAAGCGCTACGGCTGGACTATCTATATTCCGAAGTTCAGCTATACTACCGATAATGCTGCCATGATTGGCATCGTGGGCTACTACAAATATTTGGACAAGGAGTTCTGCTCGATTGACGCGCCTGCCTTCTCGAAGGTCACGTTCAAATAGCCCAAAGAAATAAATTGTAAATCGTAAATTGTCAAATCGTAAGTAACGATGATGGATTTTGAAGCAAAGATTACCAGCAGGGAGATTAGCGAACTGCTGTGGGATATGGAAAAGACCGTTGGTACGGCAGAGAGTTGCACAGGTGGCCGCATAGCCGAAGCCATTATTGCCGTGCCTGGTGCCTCGAAATATTTCAAGGGAGGCATCATCTCGTATACCAATGAGATAAAAGAGTCGCTGTTGGGCGTCAGCCACGAACTGCTCGAAGAGAAAACTGCCGTCTGCGAAGAGGTTGCCATAGCGATGGTGAAGGGTGCCTGCCGTGCGTTGAACACCGACTTCGCCATCTCGGCAACGGGCATTGCCGGCCCCTCAGGCGGAACGAAAGACATTCCTGTGGGCACCATCTGGCTGGCCTGCGGCAATGCCGACAAGGTGGTGACGCTGAAAGTGGAGGAGGATCACGGTCGCGACATCAACCTCGCCATAGCCACCAACAAGGCGATGTCGCTCTTCCTCGACTATCTGAAGAGCCTATCGGCTGATACGCTCGATACGGAGGCGTAACAGTCCGGCTGGCACGCGTACCTCGACTATGTCGCCCTCCTTCTTGCCTAACAGGGCCTCGCCGATGGGCGATTTGACGGAGATCTTGCCCTCTCGGAGGTTGGCTTCGTGAGGACTTGCCAGCGTGTAGGTCATACGGTTGTTGTTGCCAAGATTGGTCATCTCAACATGACTGAGCAGTTGGATGGTGTCGTTGCTCATGTGCGACGTGTCGAGCACGCGGGCATGTTCCAGTACGCGCTGCTTGAAGCGGATACGCCCCAGGATGCGACCCTGCTCGCGCTTGGCAGCGTGGTACTCAAAATTCTCGCTCAGGTCGCCCTTGTCGCGGGCCTCTGCGATAGCCTCTTTCACTTGCGGCAAATCAATATGCTCCAACTGGTAGAGTTCGGCCACGAGCTTGTCGTAACCCTCTTGTGACATATATTCCATAGTCGTCAGAATAAGAAAAAAGGGCCGCATCCTTCAACGAGGTGCAGCCCGATTTTTATGTGTGATTTAAAAATCTAATGCTTAATTCTTAAAGAAGTCCTTAACGGCCTCGTTGGGAACCATCTGCTCATCGAAGATATATGCACCCGTCTTAGGACTCTTCACCATCTTAATTACCTTTGTGTAAGCGCGACCATCCTTTGAACCTTCATGGAGGGTAGCAACGGTTTTCTTTGCCATACTTCTGTAATATTATTATTTGATTTCCTTATGAAGAGTCATCTTCTTGAGAATGGGGTTGTACTTCATCAACTCCAGACGCTCAGATGTGTTCTTACGATTCTTTGTGGTGATATAACGGCTTGTGCCGGGCATACCACTGGCCTTGTGCTCGGTGCACTCCAAAATGACTTGGACGCGATTGCCTTTTGCTTTCTTGCTTGCCATGATTATTAATCTCCTATCACTTTAATGTCCTTCCAGTCTACATATCCTTTGGCAACAGCCTGCTTCAATGCAGCGTCAAGACCCACCTTGTTGATCATACGAAGACCGGCGGCGCTAATCTTCAACTGAATCCAGCAAGCCTCCTCTACGTAGTAGAACTTCTTGCTGAAGAGGTTGACATCAAAGCTCCTCTTGGTATGGTGCTTTGAGTGAGACACATTGCAACCTATCTGTGCCTTCTTTCCTGTAATTTGACAAATCTTAGACATTTCTATCTACTTTAATTGTGTACCTTTTTGTAACTTATTCCAAACAGGGTGCAAAGGTACACATTTTAATTGAGAATTAAGAACCATTCTTTAATATTTCTTGTAGTCTTAACATTATTTAATATGCTATAATATGGGGAATAACGCTTGTGTTTCAAAAAATTGTCGTATCTTTGAGCTGCGCTCGAAGGTACTTCCGTTCTTGCGACCTTTCAGTAGCAAGCGCTTTGCGATGACGGAAATACTCAAATAAATTTGGTAATTCGCTCACTTATTCGTACCTTTGCATCAGAAAACCAATAAATACCGTATTGAGATGGAAGTAAAGACTATCGGATTGGCCAGCGACCACGCCGGCTACGCATTGAAACAGTTTGTGAAGAAGTATCTCGAAGAGAAGGGATACGAGTATAAGGACTATGGCACATACACGGAGGACTCGTGCGACTACTCTGACTTCGGCCACGCTCTGGCCCGTGGCATCGAGGCAGGCGAGGTTTTCCCCGGCATTGCTATCTGCGGCTCGGGCGAAGGCATCAACATGACGCTGAACAAGCATCAGTCGATTCGTGCCGGTCTGTGTTGGATTCCCGAGATTGCCCACCTCATCCGTCAGCACAACAATGCTAACGTGCTGGTGATGCCCGGACGGTTTATCGACGAGGAGATGGCCCGCAAGATCATGGACGAATACTTCTCGACGGAGTTTGAGGGCGGACGTCATCAGAAGCGTATCGACAAGATACCCGTATAAATCCCGCTTTGCTCTCGCGCACGTTCATTATTATATTTATATAGCCCCTCTTTTTGGCGAAAACAAACCAAAAGAGGGACTATTTTTTAAATTTTTGAAAAAAAACCGCTGAAAATTTCTATATCTCACTGAAAAACAGTATCTTTGCAGTCCGAAATTGAAAACAGTAAAGATAACAGTCAAAAATTAAAGTATTTTAAAGACATGACAAAGGCAGACATCATCAACAAAATTGCTGACGAGACAGGTATTGCTAAGAAAGATGTAGCAGCAACCGTTGAGGCTTTTATGGAGGAGATTCGTGTGAGCTTAGCCTCAAACAAGGAGAACGTCTATCTTCGTGGCTTTGGCAGTTTCATTGTCAAGCATCGCGCCCAGAAGACGGCTCGTAATATTTCCAAGAACACGACATTGGTTATTGACGCTCACGACTTCCCCGCCTTCAAGCCCGCAAAGAGTTTCATTGGAAAGATGAAGTAATCTCAAAGTAAACATTTCAATATTAAAACATTTAAGAACTATGCCAAACGGAAAGAAAAAGAAGGGCCACAAGATGGCTACTCACAAGCGTAAGAAGAGACTGCGCAAGAATCGTCATAAGAGCAAGTAAGCTCTTACCTGACAGTAAGGAAATGAAGGGAGTGTGGTTGCGTGGGTACGCGCTGCACCCCTTTTTGTTAAAACCCCAAAACACCCCAAGCAACGTTTTTTAAAGACAAATGACAAGCGAGCTAATTATTGATGTGCAACCGAAGGATATTTCCATGGCGCTGCTTGAAGACAAGCAGTTGGTGGAGTATCAGAACGAACGGCGCGAAGCCTCGTTCTCGGTCGGCAACATCTACATTGCGAAAGTCCGTAAGCTTATGCCTGGACTGAACGCCTGCTTTGTCGACGTAGGGTATGAGAAGGATGCCTTCCTTCACTACCTTGACTTGGGCACTCAATTCAGCTCTTTTGAAAAGTATCTGAAACAGGTACAGAGCGACAGAAAGAAGCTTTATCCCATACAGAAGGCCACGAGGCTGCCCGACCTGCCTAAGGACGGCAGCGTGCAGACCACCTTGCAGGTAGGTCAGGAGGTGATGGTACAGGTGGTGAAGGAACCCATCTCTACGAAAGGTCCCAGACTGACGTGCGAACTGAGTTTTGCCGGCCGTTACATCGTGCTGATTCCCTTTGGCGATAAAGTGAATGTTTCTACAAAAATCAAGAAAAGCGAGGAACGCAGCCGATTGAAGCAGCTCATCCAGAGTATCAAACCGAAGAACTTCGGCGTCATTGTCCGTACGGTGGCCGAAGGCAAGCGTGCCGCCGAACTGGATCAGGAGATGAAGATCCTGCTGAAGCGCTGGGAGGACGCCATCACGAAGGTTCAGAAGACTCAGGAGCGCCCGCAACTCATCTATGAGGAGGAGAGCCGGGCCGTTGCCTTGTTGCGCGATTTGTTTAATCCCACCTATGATGGTATCTACATCAATGACGATACCATCTTCCAGCAGGTGAAAGACTACGTGGGGCTGATAGCCCCCGAGCGTCAGGAAATTGTGAAGCAGTATACGGGTACTGTCCCCATCTTCGACAATTTCAACGTCACCAAGCAGCTGAAGTCGGGATTCGGCAAGACCGTCAACTACAAGCGCGGTGCCTATCTCATCATTGAGCATACGGAGGCTATGCACGTCGTCGACGTCAACAGCGGCACTCGCGTGAAGAAGGAAAACGGCCAAGAGGCAAATGCGCTTGAGACGAACTTAGGTGCTGCCGACGAACTGGCACGGCAGCTGCGACTACGCGATATGGGAGGAATCATCGTGGTCGACTTCGTGGACATGAATCTGGCAGAAGACCGTCAGCTGCTCTACGAGCGTATGTGCAAGAACATGCAGAAAGACCGTGCCCGCCATAACATCCTGCCGCTGTCGAAGTTCGGACTGATGCAGATTACGCGTCAGCGCGTGCGTCCGGCTATGGATGTCAATGTAGAAGAAGACTGTCCCACCTGTTTCGGTACTGGAAAAATCCGGTCGTCCATTCTTTTCACCGACCAGTTAGAGAGCAAGATTGACCGCCTGGTCAATAAAATAGGCATCAGCAAGTTCTACTTGCACGTTCACCCCTACGTAGCGGCTTACATCAATCAGGGAGTCATCTCGCTGAAACGCCGCTGGCAGATGAAGTACGGCTTTGGCGTACACGTCATCCCCTCACAGAAACTGGCATTCCTGCAATACGAGTTTTACGATGCCAAACGCCAGTTTATTGACATGAAAGAGGAGATAGAAGCAAAAAAATAAGAGGGAACATCAAAAATGTTCCCTCTTTTCTTGCCTATGTCGATTTTTTTCCGTTTCTTTGCATAGAAATTGGAAAGATAGTCATTTATGATGGGCTCTGTCAAGCTGATTTTCTGGATTTGCCTGTTCCTCGTTTTCTATACCTACATCGGGTATGGGCTGTTGCTCTATGTCCTGCTTCTGTTGAAGCGCACATTCGGGCGCAAGCTGCCCGTCCTGACCCTGCCTGCCGATGACCAGTTGCCCGCCGTCACGCTGATGATCTGCGCCTTCAACGAGGAAGAGGTCATCAAGGAGAAGATGGAGAACATACGCCAGATAGACTATCCGCGCGACAAGTTCTGCGTCATGTGGGTGACCGACGGCAGTACCGACCGCTCTAACCAGCTGCTTAGCGCCTACGACGACGTGACGCTCGTCTTCAGTCCTGAACGGCGCGGCAAGGCGGCTGCCATGCAGCACGGACTGCAGGAGAATAAGGCTGAGTTCGTGGTATTTACAGATGCCAATACGATGCTGAATACCAATTCTATACGCGAAATCGTTCGACTGTTTATGGACGAGCGTGTAGGCTGCGTGTCGGGCGAAAAACGAGTGGCTGCCCGTGCCGACGGAGAGGTGGCTGCCGAGGGCGAGGGACTCTACTGGCGCTACGAGAGCACGCTGAAGCGCTGGGACAGCGAGCTCTATTCCGCTATGGGCGCTGCCGGCGAGCTGTTTGCCGTGCGTATGTCGCATTATCGGGCTGCGCCCAGCAACGCCTTGCTCGACGACTTTATGATTTCGATGCTCATGGTCGAGGACGGCCACCGCATAGCCTACACCTCTGAAGCCTACGCCGTAGAGTATGGCTCTGCCAATATGCACGAAGAGTCGAAGCGCAAACGCCGCATTGCCGCGGGCGGACTGCAGAGCATCTGGTGGCTGCGGTCGCTGATGAACCCGCTGAAATACCCCGTCGCCAGTTTCCTCTTCGTCAGTCATCGCGTGCTGCGCTGGTCGGTGACACCGTTCGCCATGCTGGCCCTCATTCCGCTGAACGTCGCCCTGATACTCATGGGCTGCGGTACGGTCTATACGGTCATTGGCGTGTTGCAGGCACTCTTCTATGCGGCAGCGGCCATGGGCTGGCTGCTCGACAAGATAGGGCGTAAGAGCAAGCTGTTGTACGTGCCATATTACTTTATGTTCATGAACGTGAATGTGTTCCGTGGCATCAACTATCTGACCACTCACCACACCAGCGGAACGTGGGAAAAAGCAAAAAGAGGGTAAAATTATGTAAAATTATTTGCAGATTACAAAAAAACTGCTTATCTTTGCAGTTCTAAAGGGACAAAACAGGGGACAATGGATCAAGACGAAAGAGAAATCCTAATGCAGAAGTTTGCCGACGCTAATAGGCGATTACTGTTAGCTAACGAAAAACTGAATGCAGCAAATGCCAAACTGAAGGAATACGAGGAAAAGGCCGCCAAAGCAGAGAATGCCAGTCGCATGAAGTCTCTGTTCTTGGCCAACATGAGCCATGAGATTCGTACACCCCTGAATGCCATTGAAGGTTTCTCGCGCGTTATTGTCGAGACCGACTCCCCCGAAGAGCGCATGAAGTATATGGAGATTATTGAGAGCAACAATAATCGCCTGATGAGCCTGATAAACGAGATTCTCGACCTCTCGCGCGTAGAGTCGGGCGAGATTGTCATCAAGAAGGCTCCCGTCAATCTTGAGGCGCTCAGCAAGAGCATCAAGCAGCTGTTCAAGTTCCGCTGTCCCGATACCGTCGTTCTCGACTGCAAGAACCCCACGATGCCCATCACGATGAATACCGACGAGAACCGCCTGACGCAGGTGCTCTCCAACCTCATCAGCAACGCCCTGAAGCACACGCCCAGGGGCCGCATCACCTTCGGCTACGAGATTCTTGACGACGGGCAGGACATATCCTTCTACGTGAAGGACACAGGCTCGGGCATCGCCCCCGAGTTCATCGAGCATATCTTTGAGACATACGCATCGAAAGACGCCGAACAGCAGAAGGGCTACGGACTGGGTCTGGCCCTCTGCCGCATCATTGTCGAGAAGATGGGCGGTCACATCAGCGTGGAGTCAGCAGTAGGCGAGGGGTCTACCTTCACGTTCGTCCTGCCGTTCCACGGCACCATCGGCGGTATGGCCACCAGCAACCGCACAACGTCTACCAACGTCCGTACGCTGCGCGTCAGCAACCGTCCCGACGAGTCGAGCCTGAAGACCATCCTCGTGGCCGAAGACGAGGAGAGCAACTTCGAACTGGTGCGCATCGTGCTGCAGAAGCGCTACCGCCTGCTGCGTGCCCGCAACGGTATTGAGGCCGTCACCATGAACGAAGACGAGCATCCCGACCTCATCCTCATGGATATTCGAATGCCCGAGATGAACGGACTCGACGCCACGCGAATCATCAAGGAGGTCAACCACAACACCCCCGTCGTGGCCCTCAGCGCATACGCCTTCGAGGAGAACATCCGCGAGGCCCTGGCCGCCGGTTGCGACCAGTTCATGGCCAAGCCCTTCCGCGTGGAGGACCTCATAGAGGTTTGCGCCAAATACACGAAGTAATCACTATAGAATAACCACTTGCTGTCTATGGGTAAGTTAGCTGTCTACAAATATTTTTCGTTTATATTCCTCATCACCACCTTCCTCATGGTGGGCTTCACGTTCTTTGGACTCTTCGGCGGCAACGTGCCCCCAGCCGGAAACACGGCCCGGGCCATGCTCGTCTATATCCTGCCCCTGCTCATCATAGGCGACTTCGTGCTGCTGCTCTATTGGCTCGCACGTCGCCGCTGGCATTGGGCTGCCTTCCCCTTCGTGACGCTACTCTGCTGCATTCCCTACTGCGGAACCATCTATCAGTTCGGCTCCTACGACCAGAAGGCCGAAGCCAAGTCGGGACTGAAGATAGCCACCTACAACGTGGCACGCTTCAACCGCGAGACAACAGGCTTCATCGCTATGGACATACTCGCACAGATGAGGAAGCAGAACGTCGACGTCCTCTGCCTGCAGGAGTACAACGACGTGGCTGGCGACAAGAAAGTCTCCGAGAACTATAAAGAGTACTTCCCCTATATGGCTATGGGCAAGAACGACATGGTGGTCTTCAGCCGATTCCCGATAACAGGCAAGCGCAACATCGAGTTCGAAGAGACCAACAATAGCGCCATGTGGGCCGACGTCAACGTCAACGGCCAGCTCATCCGCTTCGTCAACGTCCACTTGGAGACCACGGGCTTCAACCGTACGCTCCACCAGGCAGCAAAGCTTGACGTACAGGGGCACGACGTCAAGAACAACCGACTGATTCGCGCCATCTACGGCAACTACACCATGGGCATGATGGTGCGCGCAGGGCAGGCCGAGCGCATACGCAACGAACTGCTGATGGCCCGCGACAGAGACGACCACGCACTCGTCATCTGCGGCGACTTCAACGACGTGCCCTATTCATACGTCTACAACACCATGCTGGGCGATGACCTCATCGACGGCTTCAAGGAGTGTGGCAGCGGATGGATGTACACCTTCCGTGGCGGCAAGGGCGTACGCATCGACTATATCTTCCACGACGAGTCGATGAAAGGCCTTACCTATTACAAACAAGACCTAAGCTACTCCGACCACTATCCCGTCCTCATGAAGGTCGAGCTTTAAGCCGCAACACTCATACAATCTTGAACCTTACGCGGAACGAGTGCTCCATTTCGTCCCAGTTCGTGCCTAACAGCTCGAACCGCCCTATTTGGCTTGTCGAGCGCACGTGTCGCCCTATACACGGGCAGACGTCGTAGTCGCCGATACGCACCAGTCGTATCGTCTCAGAAGCATCCTCCGGCAGCCGTTCCGTCGACACACCCTCAGGCAGCTCGTCGCGCGTGACGAACTCAAACGTCACCGGCATGTCTTCCGCTATCAGCTCGTTCATCGTCCGCTCTATTTCCTTCTCCTGCTGTCGCGTAGGCTTCTGGTCGAGGTGGAAGCTCATCTTGCTCTTTTTCCGCTCGATATGCGCATTATACGACCGTCCGCAGCCGAAGAGCCTGATCATCGTCTGGTTCAGCAGGTGTTCCGCCGTATGTGCGGGCGGAAATTCCTCCTTGTTATGTTCGTTCAGAATGTAGTTGTCTGCCATCGTTATTGTTTGTCATTGTTGAAATTCTGCTGCAAAGATACGAATTATTATTGACATACAAACATAAATCCCCAGAACTTTATATGTTATGGTGGGGTATGAAGCACGTCATTGAACTTCCAATCGCTTTTCTCGAACACTTAACATCAGCGTAACATCAGCGTAACATCAGCGAAAAGGCACGAAAACTTTGAGATAACTTTGAGGAAAAACATATTTTTTGAAAAAAGTTGCCGAAAAATTTGGTGGTTTCCAAAAAACTACGTACCTTTGCACCCGCAAATCAGAAATGAGGAATCTTTTGCAGGTTGGCATCGCCTACCAGACAAGAATTTAGGTTCCGTAGCTCAACTGAATAGAGCATCTGACTACGGATCAGAAGGTTGTGGGTTTGAATCCCGCCGGAATCACAAGATGAGTAAGAGAGGTCGTTGAGAAAACGACCTTTTTTATTGTCTGATAATCAAAGCATTAGATTGTAAGTATAAGACTATCAACGAGTTATTCCACGCAAATTTAGGTATCGAAAGGCAAAATCAATGTTTGTCGTAGTCTGCTATGGTATGGCAAAATAAGGCAAAATATGCTACTTTGGTGTTACTAAAACGATACCTACTTTTTTCAAGGGTGTTACCATTTTGAAGAAATTTTTTGTAACGTAATTTTATTAACAAAGTTTTAACATGAGTACACCTAATTTAACACTCGTATTTGACCGGAAAGGTCAGTCGAGTAACAAGAAGACCGGAGTGGTCGAGTTGAGAATCAGCGGAGATAATGTTAGGAAGTTTATAAGTACTGGCATACATCTCTACAAAAAGGAGTGGTCGAATGGTTCTGTCGTAGGTCGAAAGGACTGGCGTGAGCTGAACGACCAGCTGCAGGTCATTCTGCGTAAGTGCAGGGAGATAGTGACGCGGATGATGGATGAGGGGCGTTTGGATCTGAACGCCTTGCCGAGTGCGCTGAAGAGCGAACTGATGCAGCAGGAAACGTTCTTGGAGTATGCGCAGGAGGTGGCTGAAAGGCGTTACCGAAAGGTTGCTCCAGGAACAAAGCGGAACTATGAGGTAGTCCTCGACTTTCTGAAAGAGTGGAGAGGTCTGACGTACTTTTCGGACGTGACGGAGAGGTCACTGACGAAGATGGACGATGTGCTTGCCGCGAGAGGTCTGAAAGAGCAGACGCGGTGGAACTACCACAAGGTGGTGAAGTCTGTGGTGAAGCAGGCCGTAGAGGACGGACTGATAAAGCGGAATCCTTATTCGCGGTTGGACTTCAAGAGGGGCAACGAGGACGGGCTGAAGCGCTTCCTTACGCCTGCGGAGTTTCATCGTTTGGAATCGTGCAAGATACCTATCGAGCGGTTGGCAAAGGTTCGGGACTTGTTTGTATTCCAGACATACACGCTGATGAGTTATTCGGACTTGGCAGAGTTCGACTACAAGAAATGCGTGAAGATAAGCGGGCAGGTCGTGTATAGGTCGGTTAGGGTGAAGACGGAGCAGCCTTTCACGGTGGTACTGATGAAGCCTGCGTTGGCGATTCTTCAGCGTTATGGGTACAAGCTTCCGGTCATATCGAACGTGAAGTACAACGAATACTTGAAAGCTGCCGTGTTGTATGCGAAGATAGACAAGCAGGTGACGACGCACTGGGCGCGTCATACGGGTGCTACGCTGCTTCTGAATGACGGGATGGTGCCGATGCACGTCGTTCAGCACATCTTAGGCCATGCGACCATCAGAGAGACGGAAAAGACGTATGCCAAGGTGTTGGACGAGACGATAGTCAAGGCTATGGACGGCTATGAGAAGCGGATGGGCCGTAGGGTTATAAAACGCAAAAAAGCCCTGCCTATCCTCGCGGACGGGCAGGGCGGTTAGCTTATGAGTTACCGAAATTCAGTAACGTCGGTGCAAAGGTACATAAAAAAGGGAGAGCCTACAAGCGGTTCTCCCTTTTTAACTTTTCGCGGATGGCGCGGTCGACAAATTCCGTGAAACTCGGGTAGTTGTCGCGGATGATGGCGAGGTGTTCGCGGTTGATACGGAAGCTGACGCTCTGTGAGCCTACACCATCCTTTGGCTTGCGTCCTGCTCCATCGCGGTGTCCACCTCGCGGCTTTGGGGTCTGTTGTTCTTGTTCTTCCATTTGCTATTGTTTGTTATTGTTTGCTATTGTGTATAACGTAATCAAAGATGGTTTATTGTGTAAAGGGCGGGAAAACCGCCCTGCGCTCTATCCTAAAAGACCAATGAGGAATAGGACAATAAAGATGATGGTCAGAATTAGTCGTTTCATTTTAAAATAGCGATAGTTGTTTGTTATCAAGTTTACAAATCACGTACTTGTAATCGACAGAATTTTGTCGGTCACAATATTTACACTCCTTCAAGCAATAGGCACTGCCAACATAAGCTGGGTTACTATTCCCCATTCGCCCTATACCATTTGGGCAATGGAGAGATAGGTGCGACCACCTATCCCCCTCCTGCTTCTTGTATTCAACCGGTATCTTTTTCATGCTGCTTTTCTGTTACGTCTCTTAATCTCGCCAAGATTCCTCTTTACCAAAGAGACGATGGCGTTGTGATAGGATGTCGGTTTATTCTGCAGTCCACGGCTCTGTACGATG
>Ga0310695_10002382_pt1 | contig 39853 bp, 33 predicted proteins | sample RumenRJG_04DNA_FD_203882 | JGI IMG/M metagenome (GOLD analysis project Ga0310695, IMG submission 203882) | Bovine rumen microbial communities from Lethbridge, Alberta, Canada - RJG_04 (v2) (version 2) | ecosystem: Host-associated > Mammals > Digestive system > Stomach > Rumen | place: Canada...
CGAACGGTTGCCGCGATAGCAAGGCGGACGGCCAACGGTTGCGCACACGGCGGGAAGAATCCGGCGACATTGGCCGGAATCCGGCGGCACACGGTCGCCACGGCTTGCCCGCGTTCGATGGTGGCGACTTCCGAACCGCTGACAGGCGCGAACGGTTGCAACGGTCGAACGGTTGCCGGAATCATCGGAAGCGGGACGCGGCGCGGACGGTTGCCCGCTGACAGGGCGCGGCACGGTCGCCGGAATCATCGGAAGCGGACGGCGGCACACGGTCGAACGGCGGGACGGCTTGCCCGCCGGAATCGCTGACAGGCCGGACGGCTTGCCGATGGTGGCGGCGTTCGATGTTGCCGGAATCATCGGAAGCGGGCGGCACACGGTCGCCACGGCTTGCCGGAACTTCCGAACCGCTGACAGGCGCGAACGGTTGCGCGGCGTTCCGGCGGCGCGGACGCTTCCGGCGTTCGCTGACATTGGCGGGAATCCTTGCCCGCGTTCCGGCGGCGTTAAACGGCCTTGCAAGCGCACGGCGCGGCGGGACGGGCGCGAACCCGTCCGGCGCGGGCGGACGCAACGGCGGGCGTTTGTGGCGCGTTTCCGGCGATGGTGGCGAATCCGGCGCGGACGGCTTGCGACTGGCGCGGGACTGGCGGACGCTTCCGGCCAACGGTCGAACGGTTGCGGAATCCGGCGGCGCGGCTTGCCGGAACTTCCGAACCGCTGACAGGCGCGGACGCTTCCGGCACGGTCGAACGGTCGCCGCTTTCGATCTAAAGCCGGACGGCTTGCCCGCGTTCGATGGTGGCGGCGTTCGCTTCCGGCACACGGTCGCCGCTTCCGATGGTGGCGACTTCCGAACCGCTGACAGGCCGGACGCGGGACGCGGCGCGGCTTGCCGGAATCCGGCGGTGAATCCTTGCCCGCTGACATTGGCCGGAACTGGCGGACGCTTTCAAACGGCGTTAAACGGCCTTGCAAGCGCACGGCGCGGCGGGACGGGCGCGAACCCGTCCGGCACGGGCGGACGCAACGGCGGGCGTTTACGCCGCGTTTCCGGCGATGGTGGCGGCGCGGCTTGCCGGAACTTCCGAACCGCTGACAGGCCGGACGCGGGACGCGGCGCACGGTCGAACCGCTGACAGGCCGGACGGCTTGCCGGAATCCGGCGGCGCGGCGTTCCGATGTTCGCCACGGCTTGCCCGCGTTCCGGCGGCGCGGACGGTCGCCGGATAGACTGGCGGACGGTTGCGGCGTTCCGGCGTTCGATGGTGGCGGCGAATCCTTGCCCGCTGACATTCGCCGGAATCCTTGCCCGCGTTTCAAGCGGCGTTAAACGGCCTTGCAAGCGCACGGCAAGGCAAGGCGGGCGCGAACCCGTCCGGCGCGGGCGGACGCAACGGCGGGCGGTTGCGGCGCGTTTCCGGCGAAAATAGGCGGGCGAGACGCGAACGGTTGCCGCGATAGCAAGCCGGACGGCCAACGGTTGCGCACACGGCGGGAAGAATCCGGCGACATTGGCCGGAATCCGGCGGCACACGGTCGAACGGTTGCCGGATAGACTGGCGCGGCGCGGTTGCCGGAATCATCTGAAGCGGGACGCGGCGAACGGTTGCGGCGAATCCGGCGGCGTTCCGATGTTCGCCACGGTCGAACCGCTGACAGGCCGGACGCGGCACACGGTCGCCGGAATCGCTGACAGGCCGGACGGCTTGCCGGAATCCGGCGGCGTGTTCGATGGTGGCGAATCCGGCGGCGTTCGCTTCCGGCGGCGCGGCGAACTTCCGGCCAACGGTCGAACCGCTGACAGGCCGGACGCTTCCGGCGCGGTCGAACGGTCGCCACGGCTTGCCCGCTGACAAGCCGGACGCGGCGCACGGTCGAACGGCGGACGCTTCCGGCGGCGCGGCGCACGGGCGAACGGTCGCCACGGCTTGCCGGATAGACTGGCGGACGGTTGCCGGAATCATCGGAAGCGGGACGCGGCCAACGGTCGAACGGTTGCGCGGCGTTCCGGCGGCGCGGCACATGGTCGCCGCTTCCGATGGTGGCGACTGGCGGACGGTCGAACCGCTGACAGGCCGGACGGCTTGCCGGATAGACAGGCGCGGCGCACGGTTGCCGGAATCCGGCGCGAATCCTTGCCCGCGTTTCAAACGGCGTTAAACGGCCTTGCAAGCGCACGGCACGGCGGGACGGGCGCGAACCCGTCCGGCACGGGCGGACGCAACGGCGGGCGGTTGCGGCGCGTTTCCGGCGATGGTGGCGGCGAATCCGGCGCGGACGGCTTGCAACTGGCGCGGGACGGGCGGACGCTTCCGGCGGCGCGGCTTGTCACGCCATGTGACGCTTGTCACGCCATGTGACGCTTGTCACGCCATGTGACGCTTGTCACGCCATGTGACGCTTGTCACGCCATGTGACGCTTGTCACGCCCCATTCATCCGTCCGTTCATCCGTCCGTTCATCCGTTCATTCATTCATTCAAAATATAAACCGTTCCGTTCCCGTTCCGTATGGCGGGAACGGTGGCGGGAACGGAACGGTTTATATTTCAGTTTGATTTTACGGAACGGTTGCGGCGTTCGATGGTGGCGGCGAATCCGGCGCGGGACTGGCGGACGCTTCCGGCCAACGGTCGAATGGTCGCCGCTTTCGATCTAAAGCCGGACGGCTTGCCCGCGTTCGATGTTCGCCGGAATCGCTGACAGACGGCGCGGCGTTCCGGCGGCGTTCGATGGTGGCGGCGAATCCGGCGCGGCACATGGTCGCCGCTTCCGATGGTGGCGACTGGCGGACGGTCGAACCGCTGACAGGCCGGACGGCTTGCCGGATAGACAGGCGCGGCGCACGGTTGCCGGAATCCGGCGCGAATCCTTGCCCGCGTTTCAAACGGCGTTAAACGGTCTTGCAAGCGCACGGCACGGCGGGACGGGCGCGAACCCGTCCGGCACGGGCGGACGCAACGGCGGGCGGTTGCGGCGCGTTTCCGGCGATGGTGGCGGAAGGTACTACCCCGCCACGGTTGAAACAAGCGGCGCGGGAAGGTATGCCCGTAATAAGCACAGTTTGTTTCACGCAAGGCGCGGACAGACAGGCGCGGAACGCCGCGAATTTAGACGGGCGGAAGCGGGCGCAGTTTTTCTAATGCACCTTTTGGCGGAATGGTGCAAAGAATGGTGCAAAGGGAAAAATATTTTTTCAATGTTTACGGGGTTTTCCCGAACGGCGGCAATAAATATCGGTGTGCCGATGGTGTGTTTTCGGCTTATGGGTGAACGCCGCTTGTGTGTTTCTGTCCGTACTTGCGGGCGGCATGGGCGGCGAACTTAAAACGAAGGTAATCAAATGGCAAAAGTAAAACAAAGCAAGCCGGACGCGAAAGCGGCGGCGACTGGCAAGGCGGGCGCGAACCCGTCCGGCGCGGCGGGCAAGGCCGACAAGCCGACAAAGCGCAAGGCGGCGGAAAAGGCACAGTCGGAAAAATCCGACAATGTGCCGGAACTGTTGCGGGAAGTGATACAGGCGTTGGGCGTTATCGCCGCCCGCGTTGAATCCGTCCGGCGCACATTGTGGCGTATTGGCGAAGTGCGCAACTACGAAAACAAGGGCGACAAGAGCGGCGCGGACGCGCAAGGCACAAAGCAAGCCATGATTAAATTGCTTGGTGAGTTGTACTATCCGCAATGGGAAAACTTGGTACAGGACATTTCAAGCGGTCGCATTGACACCGCGCCGGAATATGCCGAACTCCGCGCCTTGCCGGATTGGGCGGCGTTCCGCGCAAGTTTCAACGCGGACGGCGACAAGCCGAAAGCGGCGGGCGCGGGCAAGCCGAAAGCGAAAGGCGGCAAGCGGTGAAAAAGCAACTCCGCACCGTTCATCTTGCGCCCGCGCGGGACGGCGGACTATACGCCTTTTCCGACAAGGGCGCGGCGGACGCGCCGGAACTATGCGCCATTGTTTACCCGTCCCCGCCCGAAATCCGGCGGGCGTTAGGTATTCTACGGCGGCATTTCCCCGCGTACAGGATGGACGGCGCGGAGTTGAGAATCTACGGAAGAATCAAACAAGCGAAAGGCACGAAATGAAAAATCAAACGGAAACGGTTATTGCGTCCATTTGTGCGGCGGACGAGACAATCAAAAAGGCGGATATGCTGGCCGCGCTTTCACTCTTGCGCGGCGAGAAATCCGGCGTTGCGGAATCTTGCGACATTCCGCTTACACGCGAGGAAGCCGCAAGCCTGTTGCGCGTTTCGCGGGCAACGGTGACGGCATGGGCAAAGCGCGGAGTTATCCGGCGAATGGCGATACAGGGACGGCGCAAGGCGTTAGGATATTCGCGGCGTTCCGTTATGGCGATTTTGAACGGTGAAGGGGTGGTGTAATGGTGAAACCGCAATCACTATGGGCGTTGTTCAAGTCATGTGAAGATAGTCAATGGCTAGGCGATGTTTGCCGCTCATTAGGCGGGCAGAATGTCGCACTAGACAAGGGGCAACGGTTTATGTTGCAATCGCTTAAACTTGACAACGAATGGCATAACGAAGCCATAGAGGAACGGCAACGGACGCAACGCGAACGGCAAGCGCGATACAGGGAACGGCAAGCGAAAGACACGCAAGGCGCAACGGCGAAAACGCCCGCGCCTAAAAGCGCGGCCAATTCAAGCGCAACGCTGAAAAAGCCCGCGCCCGCGCCCGTTGCGATCCCGCGCCGGACTGGCGAAACGGTAAACGCCGATTTGTCGAAAGTGGATATTTCAGACGATGGCTTTTTTTCCGGCGTTTGTGATTCCGTGCTTATGGCGCGGAAAGTCACGGGCGACATGGGCAAGGGCGCGGGCGTGTTTTGGCGCAACTGGATAAAGGCGGACGCGGAAAAAGGCGAGGGCGATTTTCTGCAAATACTTTTCTCATTCAAGCGCGAGATACAAGCGGGCGAGGATGTAGAAAACAGGGGCGCGGCGTTTACGCAACGGTTGAAAGACTGGCGGAAGAATAACCCTGTAAAAGCAAAGGCCGGACAATCCGGCGGAAAGGCGTAAAAGGCAATGACACTAGAAATCACGGGCGCGGAAGCGTCTATCATTGACGCGGGGCTTGTCGAGGTGGCGGACGCATACGGACGGCTTGCGGCGCGTGTTAGAATACCACGGCAACGCGATTGCATTAAACGGCGCATTGACATTGCCGAGGGATTGCGGCGCAAGTTGCTTGCGGCGAGATACGGCGAAAAGCGGGCGGCGGAAATAATCGCGGAGCGGGCGGAAGTGCCGGACGCTGCGGAACTGGCGGACGGCGAACCCGTCCGGCGCGGCGGCGTGACTTGCTACGGCACGTCGGAAGATGTGCCGTACTGTTCCGGCGCGGACTGTCCCGAATGGGAAGATTGCCACGGCGAAAAGTTGCGCGGCGTTTTCGTTAGCGCGTCTAACTGACGGGAAGGGTTTACGCTATGAGCGGAAAGAACCGGCACGGCAAGGCGCGGGCGCGTGGAAAGTATTACGAATGGTTGCAACAATTCCGCACACGCGAGGGCGCGGATAGCGTAATGCGGCGGGCGGGATTTGTGCGCGGCGCGGGATGTTCGCATTGGGTATTGCCGGACGCGGGCGCAAGGGCGGGCGAACGGAAAGACAGGCGCGGGACATGAGCAAGGCGTTTTTCAGAATCGGCGCGGGCTTGCGTTGCGCGGCGGCGTGTGTTATAATTTCCGCCGTTCCCCCGCAATGGGAGGTAGAATACCCGCGCCGGAACGAGATAGAACGGGACACGAAAAAACACTTTCCGTCCCCCGTGAGTTGCCTACTGCGTCCCGCAGTATATTCTACCAACTTGCGGGGGGCGGTTTTCGCAAACGGAGGTAGAATACCATGAGCGAAAAGACAGGCACAGGAAAAGGCCGCAAGGGAAACGGCCACAAGGGCAAGGAACGCCGCAAGGGCGCGGGAACGCTTGAAAAACGCGGGCGCGTCTATATCGCCCGTTGGACGGTGGACGGCAAGCGGTACTCACAAAGCACGGGAACGAACGACAAGCGGGAAGCGGAAGCGAAACTTGCGGAATTTGTCGCGCCGTTCCAGTTGCGGGACAAGGCCGAACGGCTTGAAGCGTTTACGGGCAAGTTGCGCGGCGTTCAAGAGCGCATTAGGGATTTCGAGGAATCCTTGCCCGCGTTGCGCATTGCGGACGCATGGGACGCTTTCATTAAAAGCCCTAACAGGAAAGACACGGCGGGCGCGGCGCGGTTGCACACTTGCGAGGGATGGTATAACAAACTTGCCGCTTTCATGTCGAAACACTACGCGGACATTACCGAAATACGCGGAATCGGCAAGGCACAGGCGCACACATTCGCGGCGGAAGGTTTTACCGATTGTTGCAACTCTACGCGCAATCAGGCAATATCATTTTTCCGCATGATGTGGCGCGTACTTATCGCGGACGGCGCGGCGCGTATTGCCGCTAACCCGTGGGACGGCATACAGAAGAAACGCGAGACGCACACGCGGCGGCGTGAAATGACCGTTGAAGAATTGGCGCGGGTTTACGATCTGTTAGAAGGTGAAATGCGCCTGTTGTTTTCCGTTGGAATCTACACGGGGCAACGGTTAGGAGATTGCGCCCTTTTGGAATGGGGGCAAGTGGATTTGATACGGCGGCATATATCGCTTGTGCCGCGAAAGACGGCGCGGAAAACGGGGCGCATGGTGATTATCCCGATACATGAAAACTTGCTTAAAATGCTTTTGGCGTTTCCGGCGGCGGCGCGGCGCGGGTATGTCATGCCGAAATGCGCCGAAATGTATCTTAAACAGGCGGGCGAACTTTCCGAGCGTTTCAAGCGTGTTTTCAAGGCGGCGGGAATCGAGACGGAAACGGACGGCGCGGACGGCCACAGGAAACGCGCCCTTGTTTCGTTTCATTCCTTGCGGCATACTTTCGTATCACTTGCCGCAAATGCTGGCGTTCCGCTTGCGGTAGTGCAATCCATTGTGGGACATTCAACGGTAGAAATGACGCGGCATTATTTCCACGAATCAGAAAACGCGCTTGTTTCGGCGGTCGCCGCGTTGCCGAGCGTCACGGGCGGCGAATCGGAAGCAGGCGCGGGCGGCGGAATGTCGCCGCGTGTGCGTTCGCTTTGCGCCCTTGCTGACGAACTGACGGACGCGGAGCGCGGCGAACTGTTGCGGCATTTGCAAGGCGCGGCGGCGCAAGGCAAGCCGGACGCGGTGGCGGTCGAATGTGTGCCGCTACTTGAAAGCGCGAACCCGTCCGGCGGCGAATCGGAAGCGGACGCGGGCGGCGAACCGTTGCCGGACGCACAGGCACACACGGCGGCGGCATAGGCGGCGGACGGTCGCCACGGTCGCCGGATAGGTTGCGCCGCGTTCCGATATGGGGCGCGGCGTTTTTATTTGCCTGTCATTTGCCGGACGCTTGCAAACGGTTTTCAGACGGCTTGAAACGGCCTTGCAAGGGCGCGGCACGGCGGGACGGGCGCGAACCCGTCCGGCGCGGGCGGACGCTTCCGGCGGGCGTTTACGCCGCGTTTCCGGCGATGGTGGCGGACGGTCGAACGGTCGCCGCGTTCGATCTAAAGCCGGACGGCTTGCCGGATAGACTGGCGGCGCGGCGCACGGTCGCCACGGCTTGCCGGAATCCGGCGGCGCGGCACACGGTCGAACCGCTGACAGGCCGGACGCTTCCGGCGGCGCGGCGTTCGATGGTGGCGGCGCACGGTCGCCGGAATTGCTGACAGGCGGCGGACGGTCGAACGGTTGCGCGGCGTTCCGGCGGCGCGTTCGATGGTAGCGACTTCCGAACCGCTGACAGGGCGCGGACGCTTCCGGCGGCGTTCCGATGTTCGCCACGGCTTGCCCGCTGACAAGCCGGACGCGGGACGCGGCGAACGGTGGCGGCGCGGCGTTCGATGGTGGCGACTGGCGGACGGCTTGCCGATGGTGGCGGGCGTGTGGTTTTCGGTGGTATTTTCGGAACGCGGCACACGGGAAAGAACGGAAAAACACGGGCAAGCCGCGAAACGGCGCGGAAGCGGCGGCGGAATCGCCGGAAAGACGCGCCCGCCCGTATTCATTGGGGTTTGATTGCGAAAACGCCTTATTTTACAGGCGCAAACGGGAATCATTACCCGCGCCCGCTGAAATTATGGTATACTATCCGCCATGGCAATTTATCCCATGTTCAAACGCACGTGCGACATCCTGCTGAGCGGGATGGCGATTCTCGTGCTGTCGCCCCTGCTTGTGCCGGTGATGATCGTGTTGAAGTGCACGGGCGAACATGACATCTTCTACGGCCAAACCCGCATCGGCTTCCACAACCGTCATTTCAAGATCTGGAAGTTCGCCACCATGCTCCGGAACAGTCCGAACATGGCGGGCGGACTCCACACCACGACCGGCGACCCGCGCGTGTTGCCGTTCGGGAAGTTCCTTCGCAAGACGAAAATCAACGAAATCCCGCAGGTGTTCAACATCTTTCTCGGCGACATGAGCATCGTGGGACCGCGTCCGCTCGTCGACAAGACCTTCGCCCCCTACCCCGACGACGTGAAGGAGCGCATCTACTCGGTGCGTCCGGGCCTCACGGGCCTCGGCAGTGTCGTGTTCCGCGACGAGGAATCGATCATCTCCCAATCGAAACTTTCCCCCGACGACTACTACGCCCAGGAAATCGCGCCGTACAAGGGCGCGCTTGAGATGTACTACCTCGACCATTACGGACTCTGGACGGACGTGAAGTTGTTTTTCCTGACGGCGTGGGTCGTGCTGTTCCCGAAGAGCGGACTGGTGGAGAAATGGTTCAAGGACTTGCCGAAAAGGGAGATGCCCGCGTGATTGATTTCGACATCGAGTCGTTCGTCCGCACGTACATGACGAAGCGTCCGGAGTCGCTCCTCGCGGAGGACTTCCGTCGCAACGACGCCGAGTTGCACCAGCGCATCGACGGACGGCGCGTGCTGGTGATCGGCGGCGCAGGGTCGATCGGTAGCCACTACGTGAAGGCGATCCTCAAATTCCACGTGGCGTCGCTCGTGGTGGTCGATACGAACGAGAACGCGCTCACCGAACTCGTGCGCGACGTGCGCAGCAGCACGTGCTACAACATCCCCGACGAGTTCATCACCTATCCCGTCGATTTCGGGAGCGACGTGTTCCGGAAACTGTTCGCCGCGCGCGGACCGTTCCAGATCGTCGCGAACTTCGCCGCGCACAAGCACGTGCGGAGCGAGAAAGACATCTACTCCATCGAGGCGATGATGGAGACGAACGTGTTCAAGGCGAAGGGACTGCTGGACCTGCTCCTTGCGTATCCGCCGGAGGCGTTCTTCTGCGTCTCGACGGACAAGGCCGCGAATCCCGTCAACGTGATGGGCGCGTCGAAGAAACTGATGGAAGAGACGATCATGGCGTATGCGGACCGTCTGCCCATCAAGACGGCGCGTTTCGCGAATGTGGCGTTTTCCAATGGGAGTCTGCCGCTTGGGTGGCTGGAGCGCATTTCCAAACACCAGCCGCTGAGTTGTCCGCTCGGCATCCGCCGCTTCTTCGTGAGTCCTGTCGAAAGCGGTGAGCTGTGCCTCCTTGCCAGTATTCTCGGCGCGAGCGGTGATATTGTCTATCCGAAGCTCAACCCGGAAACGGACATGATTCCCTTCGACGCGGTGGTGAAAGACCTACTTCAAGTCTTGGGCCTCGGCTGCCACCCATGTTCCTCGAGCGAAGAGGCCAAGCAGGCAATGGTAGGGCGCGATCACCGAGCGCGCCGCGAAGACGACGACCCCTCGGTAGGGCGCGCGCTCCGAGCGCGCCGCGAAGACGATACCTTGGTAGGGCGCGCGCTCCGAGCGCGCCGCGGTTACCCTGTTGAATTCTTCGCGAGCGATACCTCTGGCGAAAAGACGTTCGAAGAATTCTACACCGACACCGACGTGAAAGACGAAATGACGTTCGACCATCTCGGTGTGGTGAAAAACGCGAAGCGGCGTCCCGTGGCGGAAATCGAGCGCATCTTCGCAACGCTCCATGCGGTCTTCGACCGTCCGGGCGCGACGAAGGCGGACGTGGTGGCGGCGCTTGGCGACTATCTCCCGGATTTCCACCACGTGGAAAAAGGCAAGGGCCTCGACGGCCGGATGTGAGGAACGTAAGATGGCGTTCAAAGGATATTTCAAAGATACCGATATCTACAAGTTGACGGCACGCATGGTCGTCTTCACCGTCTTGATGATTGGTCTTTGCCGTCTCACGCGCGGGTATATCATGCCTGTCTATACGATTGTGGGCGCGCTTTGCGCCTTTACCAGTCATGTCGGCTGGGCACTTGTCTTTTTCGTGATGATGCCTTTTTTTGCGGTTATCAATCCGGCAATTATTGGTAATCAGTCGTCTTTGTATGGTTTGGCCGTCCGTCTAGGACCATTGTTGATTGGCCTCATTTTGGCCTTCCTTGGGGCGTCGCGCGAGGGCCGCCATCGCCTACCGTTTGTCGGTATTATTCCCTTTCTTATGGTTGCGGCTATATCATCGGTAGATGGGTGGGCCCCGAGCGTCAGCTATCTGAAACTTTTCAATTTCATCGTGTTTTTGTTTGGTATCTGGTATGGTACGCAGAACCTCCAGCAACGTCCAAAGGATGTACTTTTGTTGCGGAGTTTCTTTCTTGCGCTGGCTTGCATTCTCGTGTTTGGGAGTGTCATTTCGATTGCCGTACCAAGCGTAGGATATGCAACTGGACTCAGTATGGCTTTGCGCCAGGGAGGGATTGCTCTCGCGAACGAGGTGTTCAAGCAACAGCAGGCGGATAGTATGGCGACATTGTTCTGCGGTGTCACGAACCATTCGCAGGCGCTTTCGCCGCTTTTGGCGCTGACGGTTGGGTGGACGCTCTGCGATATGCTACTTCTCGAGCGGCGTTTTAGATGGTTGCATCTGGCAATCATTGTATTCGCTTTGCCGTTGGCTTATCTGACGCGTTCGCGCGTGGGGCTTGTTTCGCTCATTGCAGCATTTGTCGCAGGGGGCCTTTACGCAGCACGCAAAGTAGCCTTGCCTGCGCGGTTGAGAGTACACCTCAACAATAGCGTTTGGCTTGGCATGGGACTGTTGTTACTGGGCGCCGTGGCGATTCAGTTGCAGGGCGGATACATGTCGCAGTGGATTCGTAAGACAAGTGACGTGTCTGGCGACCGTCGCTCGCTAGGTGAGGCCCTCACATCCAGTCGCTTCGGCTTGATGGAATATAGCATGTATGAATTTCGGCGAAACCCGCTTCTCGGGAGCGGGTTTCAGGTGGCGGAATATACGCAGGATCTCGTCCGGGAGAATAAGGGTTTTATATTGTCGGCACCTGTTGAAAAAGGCGTTGTGCCTGTCATGGTACTTGGCGAGACGGGAATCCTCGGCGAGATCTGTTTCGTGATCTTTCTGGTCTCATTCTATGGGGCCTGTGCACGACGAAAGTACACGGTGACGCTGGCGCTGTTCACAGTTTTCTTTGTGACGAATCTGGCAGAGGCGACCATGTTCTCGCCGGGCGGTATTGGTGGCATTTTGTGGATGATCAGCGTGGTTGGTGGGTTTACGATTGACACGTATCTCCTCTATCGCCAGCAGATTGAAAAACAGTGGTCGGCGATGGGATTCCAGATGGCACCGGCATTTGAGATGGTGGAGGATGCCTCGGGCCGTAAACGGATGGTCGAAAGTCGGCGTGAGGTGAAGCGGTACGGGTGTTAGTGGTTAGTGATTAGTGGTTAGTTGTTAGTTGTTAGTGGTTAGTGGTTCGTGATTGGTAGTTACAAGCCACTAGCCACTAGCCACTAAATTATGATATACTATAGCCCATGTTTGACGACAAAGTACTTTTGATCACCGGCGGGACGGGGTCTTTCGGCCACGCCGTGCTGAAGCGGTTCATCAACGACTTCCGCGAAATCCGCATCTTCTCCCGCGACGAGAAGAAGCAGGACGACATGCGCCACGAGCTGCAGAACGACAAGGTGAAGTTCTACATCGGCGACGTGCGCGACCGCGCGAGCGTGGACGGCGCGATGTGTGGGGTGGACTACGTGTTCGCCGCCGCCGCCCTCAAGCAGGTGCCGAGCTGCGAGTTCTTCCCGATGCAGGCGGTGCTGACCAACGTGATCGGCACGTACAACGTGATCGAGAGCGCCATCGCGCACGGCGTCTCGCGCGTGGTGGTGCTCTCCACGGACAAGGCCGCCTACCCGATCAACGCGATGGGCATGTCGAAGGCGCTCATGGAGAAGGTCGCGATCGCCAAGGGGCGCGCACTCGGACCCGACGCCCGCACCATGATCTGCTGCACGCGCTACGGCAACGTGATGGCGAGCCGCGGCAGCGTGATCCCGCTCTTCATCGACCAGATCAAGGCCGGCAAGGACATCACGGTGACCGATCCCGACATGACGCGTTTCATGATGACGCTTGAGGAGGCGGTGGATCTTGTCCTCTTTGCGTTCGAACACGGCGTGAACGGCGATCTCTTCGTGCAGAAGGCCCCCGCCGCCACGATTGGCACGCTCGCGCAGGCCGTTCTTGAGCTGAGCGGATCGTCGTCGAAGATGCAGGTGATCGGTACGCGCCACGGCGAGAAGAAGTTCGAGACGCTCGTCACGCGCGAGGAGATGGATAAGGCGATCGACATGGGCGATTACTACCGCATCCCCGCCGATACGCGCGACCTCAACTACGACAAGTACTTCGTGGAAGGCAAAAAGATTGCGCCGACGATTGAGGACTACGACTCGAACAACACCAAACGGCTGGACGTCGAAGGCATGAAGAAGCTTCTCCTGAAGCTCGCATGTGTGCGCGAGGCGTTCGGCGTGGCCGGCGCGTAAGACGTAAGAAGGGATTGCCGTCATGCGCGTGCTCGTGACCGGTGCAAAGGGGTTCGTGGGGCGGAACCTGTGTCTGGCGTTGGGTCGGATGGAGGGCGTGGAGGTCCTGCGCTACGACATCGGCAACACGCCTGAAGAGCTGGCGGAATGGGCGGGGACGTGCGACTTCGTGTTTCACCTCGCGGGCGTGAACCGTCCGAAGGACCCCGCCGAGTTCGCGACGGGCAACACCGGGTTCACCGAGGACCTGCTCGCGCTGCTGGAGCGGCGTCCCGTGCCCGTGCTGCTGAGCTCGAGCATCCAGGCCGCGCTTGACAACCCCTACGGCGTGAGCAAGCGCGCGGCGGAGGACGCGGTGCGCGCGTACGGCGCGCGCACGGGGGCGTCGGTGTTCGTGTACAGGCTGGCGAACGTGTTTGGCAAGTGGTGTCGGCCGAATTACAACAGCGCCGTCGCCACGTGGTGCCACAACCGAGCGCGCGGGCTCGACATCCAGGTGCGCGACCGCGCCGCGACGGTGACGCTTGTCTACATCGATGATGTGGTGAGCGCCTTTACCTCACGTCTCACGTCTCACGTCTCTTGTCCCCCAGCGGAAGCATCCTCGATTCTCTCCGTCTCCCCCGCCTATACCAAGACGTTGGGGGAGATTGTTGATTTAATTGAGACGTTCGTAGAAGAGCCGAAGACGCTTAACGTGCCGGACCAGCGGGACGGCTTCGCGAAGAAGCTCTACGCGACGTACCTCAGCTACCTGCCCGAGGACCAGTTCTCCTACCCGCTCACGATGCACTGCGACAATCGCGGGAGCTTCACGGAGATCCTGCACACGGCCGAGCGCGGACAGGTGAGCGTGAACGTGTCGCGTCCGGGCATCGTGAAGGGGCAGCACTGGCACCACACGAAGCACGAGAAGTTCCTCGTGCTGAGCGGCGAGGGGGCGATTCGGTTCCGCAAGATGGACGATCCCGACGCGCAGGTGATCACGTACCGCGTGAGCGGCGCGAAGCTGGAGGTCGTGCGCATCCCGCCCGGCTACACGCACAACATCGAGAATCTGGGAACGACGGACATGGTGACGGTGATGTGGGCGAACGAGGTGTTCGATCCGCAGCGTCCGGACACGTTCCGCGAGGAGGTCTGAAAGAGATGAAGAAGCTGAAGGTCATGACGGTTGTCGGGACGCGTCCCGAGATCATCCGTCTCGCGTGTGTGATGAAGGCGCTCGAGGCGAGTCCGGCGATCGACCACGTGCTCGTCCATACGGGACAGAACTACGACTACGAGCTGAACGAGGTGTTCTTCAAGGACCTCGGCCTGCGAAAGCCCGACCACTTCCTGAGCGCGGCGGGACGCAACGCCACCGAGACGGCAGGGAAAATCCTCGAGGCGATCGACCCCGTGCTGGAGGCGGTGAAGCCGGACGCGTTTCTCGTCCTGGGCGATACGAACTCGTGTCTCTGCACGATCGCGGCGAAGAAGCGCCACATCCCGATCTTCCACATGGAGGCGGGCAACCGCTGCTTCGACCAGCGCGTGCCGGAGGAGTCGAACCGCAAGATCGTCGACCACATCAGCGACATCAACCTCTGCTACAGCGACATCGCCCGCGAGTACCTGTTGCGCGAGGGCCTGCCGCCCGACCAGGTGATCAAGACGGGCAGCCCGATGTGCGAGGTGCTCGCCGCGCAGATGCCGAAGGTGAAGCGCAGCGCCGCGAAGGTGCTCAAGGCGAACGGCGTCGCGAAGGGGAAGTACTTCGTGGTGAGCGCGCACCGCGAGGAGAACATCGCGGAGGAGCGTCATTTCCTCGGACTTGTCGAGGCGCTGAACGAGATCGCCGCGACGTACAAGCTGCCGATCATCGTCTCCACGCACCCGCGCACGCGCAAGATGATCGAGAAGAAGGGCGTGACGTTCGACAAGCTCGTGAAGCTGATGAAGCCGATGGGCCTCACGGAGTACCTCGCCCTCCAGCTCAACGCGAAGGCGGTGCTGAGCGATTCGGGCACGATCAGCGAGGAGTCGAGCATCCTCGGCTTCCCGGCGCTCAACCTGCGCGAGGCGCATGAGCGTCCGGAGGCGATGGAAGAGGCGGCCGTGATCATGACGGGCCTTTCGAAGGAGCGCATCCTCCAGGGCCTTGCGCAGCTGACGGTGTGCGGTCCGGTACGCCACGTGGCGGACTACTCGATGCCGAACGTGGGCGAGAAGGTGGTGAAGATCATCCTCTCCTACACCGACTACATCCGCCGCCGCGTGTGGATGGAGCAGATTTGAAAGAAGAACTAAGAGAGCAGGAGAGAGAAAAATGAAGATGGTTTCCGACCAGGTGAAGGCGGGCGTGGAGCGCGCACCGCACCGCAGTCTGTTTTTCGCCACGGGCATGACGCGCGGCGATATGAAAAAGCCGTTCATCGGCATCTGCAACAGCTACGAGTCGTTCGTGCCGGGACACTGCCACCTCAACAAGGTGGGCGAGTGGATCAAGAAGTGCGTGATCGAGGCGGGCGGCGTCCCGATGGAGTTCAACACGATCGCCGTCTGCGACGGCATCGCGATGGCGCATCCCGGTATGAAGTACTCGCTCCCCAGCCGCGAGCTGATCGCGGACAGCGTGGAGACCATCGCGCGCGCGCACTGTTTCGACGCGCTCATCTGCGTGCCGAACTGCGACAAGATCGTCCCCGGCATGCTCATCGGCGCCCTGCGCGTGAACATCCCCACCATCTTCGCCTCGGGCGGCCCGATGGCCCCGGGAAAGCACCCGACCACCGGCAAGGACACCGACCTCAACTCTGTGTTCGAGGCCGTCGGCGCGCAGAACGTCGGCAAGATCACGAAGAAAGAGCTTGAGGCCGTGGAGGAGACGTCGTGTCCCGGCTGTGGTTCGTGCAGCGGCATGTTCACCGCGAACTCCATGAACTGCCTCTACGAGGCGCTCGGTCTCGCGCTGCCCGGCAACGGCACGGTGCTCGCGATCGACCCGAAGCGCAAGGAGCTCTACCGTCAGGCGGCGTTCCGCGCCGTGGCGATGGCGAAGAAGGGCGGTCCGCTCCCGCGCGAGCTCGTGACGCAGGCCTCGCTCGACAACGCCCTCACGCTCGACATGGCGATGGGCGGCTCCACGAACACGGTGCTCCACACCCTCGCGATCGCGCGCGAGGCGGGCGTCGACTACTCGCTCGAGCGCATGAACGAGATCTCCGCGCGTACGCCGTACATCTGCAAGCTCGCGCCGAGCGGACACTACCACGTGAGCGACCTCGACCGCGCGGGCGGCATCATGGCGATCCTCAAGCGCCTCCCGAAGAAACTCCTCAACCTCAAGGCGAAGACGGTGAGTGGCAAAACCCTCGGCCAGCAGGTCCAGCGCGCTGCCATCCGCGACGACGACGTGATCCGTCCCCTCGACAACGCCTATTCCAAGGACGGCGGCCTCGCGGTGCTCTGGGGCAACCTCGCCGAACGCGGCGCGGTGGTGAAGAAGGGCGGCGTGGCGCCGTCGATGATGACGTTCACCGGCAAGGCCATCTGCTTCGATTCGCAGGAGGAGGCGTGCGCCGGCATTCTCGGCGGCAAGGTGAAGCCCGGACACGTGGTGGTGATCCGTTACGAGGGACCGAAGGGCGGACCCGGCATGCAGGAGATGCTCGCCCCCACGAGCTACATCATCGGCGCGGGACTCGGCGAGAGCGTGGCGCTCATCACGGACGGACGCTTCAGCGGCGCGACGCACGGCGCGTGCGTGGGGCACGTTTCGCCTGAAGCGGCGGAGGGCGGCCTCATCGGCCTTCTGAAGAACGGCGACTTGATCACGATTGATATCCCGAACCGCGCGATTTCCGCGCAGCTCACGAAGGCCGAGATCGCGAAGCGCCGCAAGGCGCAGAAGCCGTGGTCGCCGCGCATCAAGGGCGGCTGGCTCGAACGCTACGCCCGGTTCGTGGGCAACGCCTCCACGGGAGCCTCGCTCAAGCAGTAGGCGGGTGCGGGACGGCCTTCAGGACGGCGCGGGGCGCGGGCGGCGGCGTGGGCGCGGTGCCCTGCAGCTGCTCGCGGGCCTTGCGCATCGCCTCGGCGATGCGCTTCTCGACATTGCGGATCGTGAACACGAGGTTCTCGCCGCGCGTGAGGTGCATGAGGCACACGCCCACCTCGCCCTGGAAGGTCGAGCCGTCCTTGCGGATGCATTTCGCGTTGATGAGCACCTGGTGGTTGTTGTAGAGCGCGTCCTTCATCTGCTGGAAGATCTGCGGCCCGATGCCGCGGATCACATCTGACACGGGCATGTCCCACATTTCATCGCGGTTATACGCCAAGACGGGCGTCACACGCGTGTTGCAGTCCACGATGTGTCCGTTCTGGTCCAGGATCAGCACGGCGTCGTACAGCCCGTTCATGAGCTGGTAGTAGAGGACCTTCTGGTTCGGCTGGGGGCGGATGAGCGTGGTGGCCGGCTCGAGCGGGGGCGACACGGGACGGTCGTTCGGAACGTCCGGTTGCAGGGGCGGCGGTGCGACGGGTTGCGGCGGCTCGGCAACAGGCGCAACCGGCGGTTCCGCGCGCGGCGGCTCCGTCGGTGCTGCGGCAGGGGATGCCGGTGCAGGCGTCTCTTCCTTTTTCCCAAACCAGAATTTCATCCAAACACACTCTCTCTCCGTCCCGAAAACACGCGGATGTTCCGTCTGCTTTCCGAGGACGCAAGAATTATATCATAATTTTTTTGTTTGCGGTAGTCCAAATTGAATGGTAGAATAGAGACGAATGAAAAGGCAGATTGGAATTTCATCCGAAAGGAAAAAGAGAGCAGGAGGATAAGAAGATGAATGAACGTCCGCGTGTCTACACGAAAAGCCGTCTGATCAAGGAACTGGCGTTCCGCGCCGGCATCAAGAAAGTTGCTTCCCGCCAGATATTGGAAGTCCTCGCCGAGATCATCAAGCGCGAGACGCCCAACGGCCCGTTCATCCTGCCGGGGCTTTGCAAGTTCGAAGTCGTGCCCCGCAAGGCGCGCCGCATCCGCAACCCGCGCACCGGCGAACAGCTCGTCCTGCCGCCGCAGAAGGGACTCAAGATCACGGCCGCCCGTTCGGCCAAGCTCGCGATCGCGCCGCGCATTCCCGCAGTGCCGGCTGCGGAGTATAAGCCGGAGGTTCCGGAAATTCCGGAAATTCCGGAGAATCCGGAAAATCCGGAAAAACCGGAAAATCCGGAAAAACCGGAAAATCCGGAGAAACCGGGAATTCCGGAAATTCCGGAAAAACCGGAAATTCCGGAAAAACCGGAAATTCCGGAAAATCCGGAGAAACCGGAAACTCCGGAAGCTCCGGAAACTCCGGAGAAACCGGAGACCCCGGAAAAGCCGCCGGAGGCGATTTCGTTCAGGTGCCCAGGGTGTGGGCAGGAGATCGAGGCGCCGTTCGAGGCCGTTGGCCTTGACGCGGAGTGTCCCATGTGCGGGCGCATCGTGGTGGTGCCGGCGAAGTCGGAGCCGGGCACGATGTACGGCCCGGCCGTCGGCGACGCCCCGAAGCCGACGGAGCCCGTCGTCTCCGCGAAGGAGGCCGAGGAGATGGATCCCTCCCAGCTCAAGAACCGCACGATTCGCATCGACGCGGAGGCGCTGGGCCTCGACGACGCGGCGCCCGCCAAGAAGCAGCCTGAGGAGGAAAAGCTCATTTCGTTCTTCTGCCCCAACTGCAAGCAGGAGATCGAGGCCACGTCGGACATGGCCGGCACGCCGGCGGAGTGTCCAAACTGCGGCCTCACCTTCGAGGTGCCGTTCTTCTCCGAGGCCGGCTCCATCCACGACGAACACCGCCAGGAGGAGTCGAAGGCGCAGATCGCCGCCCAGAAGGGCAAGACGATGCGCATCGACCTCCCCGACGACTTCTAAGGCACTACGACTTCTAAAGGAAAAGACATGAACCCATTCTATCCCGTTGCGGCATTCCCCGATTTCCCCGCAATGACCCCGGCGGCGGCCGAAGAGGCGCTGCCGAAACTGCTGGCCGACGCGAAGGCGGCCGTCGACGCGCTGGAGCGCGACGCGCCGCCCACGTGGGACGGCTTCGTGCGCGCGCTCGACGACGCCACGCGTCCGCTCTACCGCGCGTGGCGCGTGGTCACGCACTTTCTCAGCGTGCTCAACGGCGAAGCGTGGCGGAAGCTGCAGACGCGCTTCCAGCCCGAGATCGTGGCGTTCTCGCTGCGCGTCGGACAGAGCCGGAGATTCTACGAGCTCGCGAAGAAGACCCCGGCGGACACGCCCGTGCGCCGGCGCATCCTCGACAAGATGATCCAGGAGGCCGAGCTTTCGGGCGTCGCCCTCTCCGGCGAGCGCCAGAAGCGCTTCAACGAGATCGAATCCGAGCTCGCGAAGCTCAGCAGCGACTTCCGCGACCACGTGCTCGACGCCACGAAGGCGTTCTCGCTCATGCTCACCCGGCCGGCCGAGGTGGAGGGACTGCCCGCCCCGCTCAAGGCGACGATGGCGGGCGGCGCGGATCCGGCGAAGGGCCCGTGGAAGGCCACGATCGAGGAGGCCGTCTACTACCCGTTCATGAAGCACTCGCGCAACCGTCCCGTGCGCGAGGCGCTGATGCGCGCGCGCTGCACGCGCGCGTCGGCAGGCGCGACCGACAACACGCCGATCATCGACCGCATCCTCGCGCTGCGCCAGGAGCGGGCGAAGATGCTGGGGTTCGCCTCCTACGCCGACCTCTCCCTCGCCGAGAAGTGCGCGCCGTCTACGGCCGCCGTCCATGCGATGATCGACGAGCTCGCCGCCGCCGCGAAGCCCGTGAAGGCGCGCGAGGACGCGGCGCTCGCCGCGTTCGCGCAGACCGCGCTCGAGCCGTGGGACCGGTCCTTCTGGAGCGAGCGCCAGCGCGAGAGGCTCTACGCCTACTCCGAGGAGGAGCTGATGCAGTACTTCAACCTCCCGGAGGTGCTGAAGGGTCTCTTCGGCCTTGCCGAGCGCCTGTTCGGCGTGACGGTCGAGGAGTGTCCGGGTGCGGCGCCCGTGTGGCATCCCGACGTGCGGTTCTTCCGCGTGAAGGAGGGCGGGAAGACGATCGCGCACTTCTACCTCGACCCCTATTCGCGTCCCGAGACGAAGCGCGGCGGCGCGTGGGCGCACTCGTTCAGCACGCGGGAGGTCCGCACCGACGGCACGACGGTGCTGCCGCTCGCGCTCATCGTGTGCAACTTCTCGCGTCCGGACGCGAAGGGCCGCGCGCTCATGCGCTTCAGCGAGGTGGAGACGCTCTTCCACGAGTTCGGCCACGCCCTCCAGCACATGCTCACGCGCGTGGACGACGCGGGCGCGAGCGGCCTCGGCCTGATCGACTGGGACGCGGTGGAGGTGGCCTCGCAGTTCATGGAGAACTGGTGCGTGGACCCGAAGACGGTGCGCGCCTTCGCCCGCCACGTGGAGACGGGCCAGCCGATCCCCGAGAAGCTCCTTGCGCGCGTGCGCGCCGCGCGGAACTACCGCGCCGCAAACTCGATGCTCGGCCAGCTCGCCTTCGCCACCGTGGACATGCTCCTGCACGAGGGCGGATTCGCCGGCACGCCCAACGACGTGAAGAACCGCGTATTCAACGACCTCACGCCCGGCACGACCGTTCCCGGCGACCGCTTCCTCAACTCCTTCTCGCACATCTTCGCGGGCGGCTACGGGGCCGGCTACTACGGCTACAAGTGGAGCGAGGTGATGAGCGCGGACTGCTTCGGCGCGTTCGAGGAGGCGGGGCTCGACGACGAAGAGGCGGTGCGCCGCGTCGGCCGCCGCTACCGTGACACACTGCTCGCCCTCGGCGGCGGCACGGACCCGATGGAGGTGTTCCGCCTCTTCCGCGGGCGTGCGCCGCAGGTCAAGGCGCTTTTGCGCCAGTCGGGACTCCTCCCCGCGGGATCGTGACATGGACGGACAGAACCTGAAGCGTCTTCCGTTCCGCCTGGCCGCGCTTTCCCTGGCGCTTGCCGTGGCCGTGGCGGGATGCGGCAAGAAGGATGAACCCGTGCGCGCGGCCGGACCGAAGCCCGCGCGCCCCACGCGGCTCGCCGCGCCGCCGCAGCTCTCGCTGCCCGACATCCCCGCTCCGGGCGACGCGTATGTGCTGCCCGCATGGTCCGCGCTTACGAACGCCGCCGCCGTCAAGGCCGCGTTCAGCACGGGAGAGTCGACGTGGCAGGCGGAGTTCCTCGCGCCGGGTGCGGTTCGGCTCCCCGTGGACTTCACCGCCGAGCCGGCGGCACGCGCGAGCTGGGACGTGAAGCTCCCCTGCGACCTGCGTGCGCGCGCGGGAATCGAGTTCGACTTTGTCTGCGGGGACCTTTCGCAGTTCACGTACTTCTCGTGCTACCTCAAGAGCGGGAAGGGCTGGTACAGTGCCTCCTTCGCACCCGAGGAGGATGGCGTGTGGGCCCACGTGCGCCTCCCGAAGGGACAGTTTCGCGCCGAGGGCGCGGTCGAGGGCTGGGAGAAGATATCGACGATGCGCATCAGCGGGTGGCGAGCCGGCACGAACAGCACCGTGTGCGCGCTCGCGAACGTCGCGACGGGCGGCGGCACGCCGGACGTCGCGATCGTGTACGCGGAGTCGCTGGCCGCGAAGGGCGGTCCCGATGCGAACGGCTACATGACGTTCGCCGCGAACGTCTCGGCGTCGCTGGAGGCGCTGGGCGTGAACGCCGTCCTCGTCGCCGACACCGAACTCACCCCGGAGATCCTCGAGCCGGTGAAGGCCGCCGTGCTGCCGTACAATCCGTCCCTGCCCACGAACGCGCTGGTGGTCGTGCGGGGCTTCGTGCTGGGCGGACGCAAGCTGCTCGGCTGCTATTCGCTGCCGCAGGAGGTGGCGGACCTTCTCGGCGTGGAGTTGAAGGGCACGTTGCGTCCGGAAGACCGCGGCGGGGCGCCGATCGCGGGTTTCCTGCGCGTGGGGAAGGGGCTTGCCAGCCAGCCGGCGTTCGCGCCGCAGCAGTCGTGGATCACGAGCGTGGCGCGTCCGAAGAAGGGCGCGTCGGCGGTGGCCATGTGGGGCGACGGGCGGAAGAGGGACCTCGGCCATCCCGCCCTCGTGCGCGCCTCGACGGGCGTGTACATGGCGCACGTGTGGCTTGGCGGCACGTCGGGCGCGCAGGCCCAGCTCATGCGCGCAATCGTGGGCGAGCTCGCGCCCGACCTGGAGGCGCGCATCGTCGCGCGCGAACGGGCGCGGGAGGAACGCCAGCTCGCCATCCGCGCGTGGCTCGCGGACTGTCCGTCGAAGGCCGGCGAGCACCGCGCGTTCTGGTGCCACAGCGCGCGCGGGCTCGGCGGCGGACACAACTGGGACAGTTCGATCAGCTTCCTGAAGAAGACGGGCTTCAACGCGATTCTCGCCAACCTCTGCTGGGCCGGCGTGGCGTTCTACGACTCGCAGGTGCTGCCTGTCTCGCCCGACGTGGCCACGCGGGGAGACGCGCTGAAGGACTGTCTCGCCGCCTGCCGGAAGTACGGCGTGAAGTGCCATGTCTGGAAAGTGTGCTGGAACATGGGCTCGCACACGTCGCAGGCGTTCGCCAGCCAGATGGCGGCCACGAACCGCGTGCAGGTGGGCTTCGGCGGCGCGGTGAAGGGGCGCTGGCTATGTCCGTCCAACCCCGACAACCAGCGTCTGGAGATCGACGCGATGTGCGAGCTCGCGCGCACGGGCGTGGACGGCATCCACTTCGACTACATCCGCTATCCGGACGCCAACCACTGCTTCTGCGCGGGGTGCCGCACGCGCTTCGAGGCGTTCGCGGGCGCGACGCTCACGAACTGGCCCGCGCAGGTACGCGCGGACGAGGCGCTCAAGCTCAAGTGGGCCGCGTTCCGTGCGGCCAACATCACGGCCGTCGTGCGCGCGGTCGCCGCGCGCGTGCGCGCCGAGTCGCCGGGCGTGCAGATCTCCGCCGCCGTGTTCCGCAACCCGGCGACGGACGCGGACACGGTCGGCCAGGACTGGCCGCGCTGGTGCAGGGAGGGGTGGCTCGACTTCGTCTGTCCGATGGACTACGTCCATTCTGCCGCCATGTTCAGAAGCCAGGCGCGTCTGCAGCGGGACGCCGTCGGGAGCGCGAAGGTCTATCCCGGCATCGGGCTCTCGTGCTGGACGAACGACGGCGAGGACGCCGTCCGCCTCGCGAAGCAGATCCAGGCCGCGCGCGACCTCGGACTCGGCGGCTTCACCGTGTTCAACTTCGACCGCCGCGCGGAGGCGGTTCTCCCGCTTCTGCGCCTTGGCGTGACGAAGGAAGATTGATTGCCGCGCCGAAAGATGATATACTCACCGCGTCCGCAATCTCAAAGGAAAGAGAAGGATTCCGTCCCCGCGGACAAGGACAGGTACCAACGATGAAAAACGACTGCATATTCTGCGCGATCGCCGACGGCGAGATCCCGAGCTTCAAGGTGTACGAGGACGACCTCGTGCTCGCCTACCTCGACATCAACCCGTTCTCCGAGGGGCACACCCTCGTGATTCCTAAAAACCACTACACGGGCCTTCTGGATACGCCCGCCGACGTGCTGAAGGAGATTGTCGTGCGCGTGCAGAAGGTGGCTGCGCACCTCAAGGCGGCGTTGCCGTGCGACGGGTTCAACGTGCTCCAGAACAACGGTGCCGCGGCGGGGCAGACCGTGCCGCACGTCCATTTCCACATCGTGCCCCGGTACGGCGCGGGCGGCGGCGAGATCTCCTTCGCGAACCACGAGGGGAAGATGGACGTGCTTGCGGCGCTCGCCGCGCGCATTCGCATGTGACCGCCATGGACGCGCCCGAGATACACTACGAGACCGAGGACTTCGGCGACATCCTGCGGAAGGACGCGCGCTTCGACCCGCGCGCCTACGACTTCGTGCTGCAGGTGATCGCCGAGGCGTCGGAGTCCGCCAAGGGACACGTCACCGGCGCCGAACTCCTCGACTGGTTCCGCGACCTTGCGCTCGACGCCTACGGCCCGCTGGCCTACGCCGTGCTGACGGACTGGGGCGTGAAGACGTGCGAGGACGTGGGCGACATCGTGTTCAACCTCTACGACTCCAAGCGGATCGGGAAGACAGACACAGACTCCCGCGCCGACTTCATCGGCGGCTTCGACTTCCGCGAGGAGTTTCTCGGTCCCTTCGAGGCGTGAACGGAGACGGCGCCATGGAGATCATCGACGGGAAGCAGGTGAACGTTGACGTCGCGAAGCGCGACTTCAAGTACTACATCTTCGACTGGGACGACAACATCCTCCACATGCCCACGCGCATCTACCTCGAGAAGCTCAGCCGCGACGGGGTGTGGCGCCCGGTCTCCGTCTCCACCAGCACCTTCGCGCTCGTGCGCACCGACACGGCGCACTACCGCATGCCGCGCAACGGCGGACGCGAGGCGGCGTTCCGCGACTTCCAGGATGCGCCGGACGCGCGCACGGGCGACCTCGCCTTCATCCGCGACACGAAGAGCGCCCTCGCGCGCATCGCCGCCGGCGAGGCGCCGGGTCCGTCCTTCGAGACCCTGCGCAAGACGCTGCGGGAAGGGCGCATCTTCGCGATCGTCACCGCGCGCGGGCACGCCGCCGCCACGATCCGCGAGGCCGTGAACATCTTCATCGAGCACGTCCTCTCGCCCGCCGAACGAGCCGAGATGATGTCCAACCTCCGCGGCTACCGCTACTGCTTCGACAAGGTCTCGACGTTCGGCACGGACGCGGAGGAGCTCAACTACTTCCTCTCCATGTGCCGCTACCACGCCGTCACGAGCCCCGACTTCAAGGAGCGTCTCGCCGGCGACGACGACTTCGGCGCCCGCGTGGCCGAGGCCACCACCGAGCAGAAGCCCGAGCTCGCCAAGGAATTCGCGATCCGCGACTTCGTGGAGCACCTCTTCCGCACGCTCCAGCGCACGAACGCGCTCGGGCACCAGGTGGCCGTGGGCTTTTCCGACGACGACGCCGGCAACGTGGCCGCCGTCTCGGACTACATCCGCAGCGAGCTCTCGCGCCGCTTCGGCGGCTTCAAGTTCGTCGTCTACGACACGAGCGACCCCGAGCTTTCGAATGGACGCAAGGTGACCGTGGCCGGCCAGCTCACCCTGCCGGGCTTCTGATCCGGCCTTTGGACAAGCCGTGGCCGTTCGGCAGGACGTACGCCTATGCAGAAAAACGAGACAGCTTCCGTCGGGATTTGGTCCATCTTCGCGAGTTTCGCGAAGATCGGCGCGCTGCTCATCGGCGGCGGCTACGCGATGCTGCCGCTTCTGGAGGACGAGCTCGTTCGCCGGAAGAAGTGGGCGACGTCCGAGGAGGTGGCCGACTACTTCGCGCTCGCACAGCTGCTGCCGGGCGTGATCGCCATCAACACCGCCATGCTTGCGGGGAACCGTCTGCGCGGTCTCCGCGGAAACTTGGCGGCGGCCATCGGGGTCGTGAGCGTGCCGTTCGCGCTGATCGCCGCGTACGCCGTGGCGTATTCGCAGATGCACGCGTATCCGGTGGTGATGCGGGTACTGGAGGGGGTACGTCCGGCCGTGGCGGGCATGATGCTCGCGATGGGCTGGAACATGGCGCGGAAGTCCGCGAAGGGCGCGTGGGGGATTGTTTTCGTGGCGGTCGTGGCGACCGTGGCCGTGGTGTGGAATCCGCCGATCGTGCTCTTCATCCTTGCGGCCGTCGCGGCGGGCATATTGTGGAACGCGTGCGCCGCGCGGAAGGGAGGTGCGGCATGATCCGCCTCGTGTGCACGATCTTCTGCTCGTTCTTCAAGATCGGGCTCTTCACGCTCGGCGGGGGACTTGCGATCGTCTCGCTCGTGCAGCAGGAGATGCTCGCGCGCGGCTGGCTCACGAACGCGGAGTTCCTCGACATCCTCGGCATCGCGCAGATGACGCCGGGTCCGATCGGCGTGAACACGGCCACATTCGTCGGCTACCGTGCGGCTGCGGGGCAGGGGGCGGGCGTGTGGACCGCGCTTGCGGTGTCGCTCGTCGCGACGTTGTCCGTCTCGCTCCCCAGCGTGCTGGGTGTGCATTTCGGCGGCGGCTGGTTCGATCGCAACCGCGAACGGACCGTCGTGCGGCGCGTGTTCGCGATCCTGCGTCCGCTCGTCGCGGGCTTCGTCGTGGCGGCGGGCGTGGCGCTCACGCTGGACGTCTTCCCGCGCCTCTCCTTCGGCGTGCGCGAGTGCGTGGACGGCGCCGTGTTCGCCGCCACGGCGGCGCTCGTCCTCACGAAGCGCTTCTCCCCGCTCTGGGGCCTGCTCCTCGGCGCCGTCGCCGGCGCCGTCTTCCCTTAGCGCGTCTCCCCGCGAACGGCGCTTTTGTGGTATAATATCCGGCGCTATGTCAGAGATTCGCGTTCGTTTCGCCCCGTCGCCGACGGGGAAGGTCCATATCGGCAACATCCGCGCCGCCATCTACAACTGGCTCTACGCGCGTCACACGGGCGGGAAGTTCCTCCTGCGCGTGGAGGACACCGACCTCGAGCGGTCCACGCCCGAGGCCATCCAGACCCTTTTCGACTGCATGGAATGGCTGGGACTCGACTACGACGAGCCGGTGTTCTACCAGACGAAGAACGTCGCGCGCCACCTCGCGTGCGTGGAGAAGCTCCTCGCCGACGGCCGCGCCTACAAGATGGAGAAGACCTCCCGCGACGGCAAGACGGGCGAGGTCGTGATGTTCCGCATGCCCAAGGAGGGCGTGATCGCGTTCGACGACGTCGTGAAGGGCCACATGGAGAAGAAGGCCGAGGACGTGCCCGATTTCGCGATCGTCCGCTCGGACGGTTCGCCGATCTTCCATCTCGCGAACGTGGTGGACGACATCGACCAGCGCGTGACGCACGTCATCCGCGGCGACGACCACGTGGAGAACACCTTCAAGCACATCGAGCTCTTCAAGGCGCTCGGCGCTACGCCCCCGACCTATGGACACCTCTCCATGATCGTGAACGCGCAGGGCAAGCCCTACTCGAAGCGCGACGGCGCGGCGTTTGTGGGCGAGTTCCGCGAGCAGGGCTACCTGCCCGAGGCGCTCTTCAACTACCTTCTCCTCCTCGGCTGGAACCCCGGCGACGAGCGCGAGGTGCTCACGCGCGAGGAGATGGTGCAGCTCTTCGACATCGAGAAGGTGCACGTGACGGCGGCGAAGTTCGACATCAAGAAGCTCCAGTGGATGAACGGCGAGTACATCCGCCGCGCGCCGAAGGAGACGTACCGCGCGGAACTGCTCGCGCGCCTCGGCGCGGCGGGTCTGACGGTATCCGAGGGTTTCGACCTCGATCTGCTCGTCGACCAGCTCCAGGTGCGCACGAAGTTCTGGAACGACATCCCCGGCAACTGCTCGTACTTTTTCACCGATGACTTCGCCTTCGACGAGAAGGCCGTCGAGAAGCGCCTGAAGAAACCCGGCGTAAAGGAACTGTTGCTCGATCTTGCGGACCGCTTCGAGAAACTCGAACCGTTCACGGCGGCGGCGGGCGAGGAGATGGTGAAGGGCCTCTCGCAGGGACAGGGCATGGGACCGTGGGTCCACCCGATCCGCGTGGCCGTGAGCGGACGCGGCGAGGGCATCGGACTCTTCGAGATGCTCCAGCTTCTCGGACGCGACCGCACCGTGGCGCGCCTCCGCCGCGCCGCCGAAACGCTTTAGTCAAAACCCAAAGAAAGGCAACTGAAATGAAAAGACGCACATTCCTGTTGGCCGCAGCCAGCGCGGCAGTGGCACTCTTCGCGGCCGCGCCCGCGGCGGCGCAGACGCGCACGGAGCTCATCCGCGAAAAGCTGCTCTCGAACGACCGCAACTACGTGTTCGTGGCGATGCACCGCGGCGACTGGCGCAACTTCCCCGAGAACTCGAAGGACGCGATCCTGAGCTGCATCGCGCTCGGCGCGGACATCGTGGAGCTCGACACGCAGATGACGAAGGACGGCCACTTCGTGATGCTGCACGATGGCTCGCTCGACCGCACCACCACGGGCAAGGGCAAGGTGAAAGACCACACCCTCGCCGAGATCAAGCAGTTCAAGCTCAAGAGCAACCAGGGCGGCAAGGACGCGAAGGCGACCGACTACGACATCCTCACGCTCGAGGAGGCGCTTGCGCTCACGAAGGGCAAGATTCTCGTCAACATCGACAAGTTCACCGCGCATCCGTACGAGATCCTCAAGGTCGTGGAGAAGGTGGGCGCGATGAAGGAGGTGCTCGTGAAGTCCACGCACGGTCCGGCGGAGGCGAAGAGACTCTTCAGGGAGTACTGGAAGAACGTGGAGTCGGGCGAGCTTCTGTACATGCCGGTCGTCCAGTTCTGCTGGAAGAAGCACGAGTACGCCGCGAAGATCCTGCCGGAATGGCTGGCCGAGGAACCGCGCAGGGCGTCGATGTACGAGGTGTGCATGGATTCCGACGAAGGCGCGGCGCAGCTGGAGAAGGTGCGCACCGCACCCGGAGCTCCCCGCATCTGGATCAACACGATGTGGGATACGCTCAACAACGGGCGTGGCGACGTGAAGGGCTTCACGAACCCCGACTCCACGTGGGGCTGGAGCCTGAGCCAGGGGGCGACGATGCTCCAGACCGACTACGGCGCGGAGATGCTCGTGTACCTCAACCGCATTGGACGTCATTCCCTCAAGTAACGGAGTGCGGCGATGGGCTTTTTCTCGCCAGCACCGGCCAAGCCGGTCACGATTCCCACGTCCGAGATCGGGTCGCGGTTCCGGTTCATCCGTATCCGGCAGGTCTCCATCATGCTGCTCGGGTACGCGCTCTTCTACGTGTGCCGCCTCGCCTTCTCCGCCACGAAGAAGACGATGATCGAGCAGGGCGCCTACACGGCGCGCGAGATCGGCTACGTCGGTTCGGCGATGCTCATCGCCTACGCGATCGGCAAGTTCGTGTGCGGGTTCCTCGCCGACCGCGCGAACATCCGGCGGATGTTCGCGTTCGGACTGTTCGTCTCGTCCCTCGCGACGATGTCGGTGGGCTTCCACGTGCCGGCCGTCATGCTCATGGTCATCTGGTTCGTGAACGGGTTCGCGCAGGGATCGGGTTCGCCGTGCTGCGTAGTGTCGCTCGCGCGCTGGTGGCCGAACCGCTCGCGCGGCACCTACTACGGCATCTGGAGCTGCTCGAACAACCTCGGCGAGGCGATCGCCTACGTCGTGACGAGCGTGATCATGGTGCGGGTGGGGCTTGCGTACGGGGCGGACATGGCGTGGCGCAGCGGCTTCTGGGGCGCGGCCATGTTCGGCTTCATCGGCGTGGTGCTCATCTCGCTCCTCATGCGCGACTCGCCGCAGTCGGAGGGCCTGCCCTCCGTCGCCGAATGGGAGGGCGAGATCGAGGGCGAGGAGGCGAAGAAGAACGCGGCGGACGTCAAGCGCGGACAGAAGATCGCGTTGACGAGCTGGGCCGTGTGGATGGTCGCGCTCTCGGGCGGCTTCTTCTGCATGAGCCGCTATGCGATCATCGACTGGGGCATCTTCTTCCTGGAGGTGAAGAAGGGCTACGCCACGGAGACCGCCGCGTGGATCATCACGTTGAACTCGATCGTCGGCGCGGTGTCGAGCGGCCTTTCGGGAATCATCTCGGACCGCGTGTTCAAGGGCAGCCGCAACGAGCTTGCGCTCATCGCGGGCATCCTGAACGTGACGGGTCTCTCGCTGATGATGCTTGTGCCGTTCCCGTGCATCTGGGTCGACGTGCTTGCAATGGTGTGCTTCGGCCTCGCGGTGGGCGTGCTCCTCACGTTCCTCGGCGGGCTGATGGCGGTCGACCTCGTGCCGCGCGTCGCGGCGGGCGCGGCGCTTGGCATTGCGGGCATGGGGAACTACATCGGCGCTGGCGTGTCGAGCGCGGTGTCCGGCTTCCTCGTCGGACGTGACGCCGCCACGGGCAAGGCGTACCTGTTTGGCCACACCTTTGCGAATGGCTACACGCTGGACTACATGTCCGTGTTCTGGATCGGCATGGCGCTTCTCTCCGTCATCTGCGCGCTCTCCGTATGGAACGCCAAGCCCAGGCAGTAGACTCAACCTCAACGCCGCCGCGCAATGCTAACTCGTCTTACAGTTCGGAATTTGGCCATCGTCGAAGCGGCGGATGTCGCGTTCGGCGAGGGGCTGAACATCATCACCGGCGAAACTGGCGCGGGCAAGAGCGTCCTCATGGGCGCGCTTGAGCTCGTGCTCGGCGCGCGGGCGGACGCCTCCACGGTGCGCGACGGCGCGAAGGAGGCGCGCGTGGAGGCGGAGTTTGCGCTTTCCGACGCGCAGGTCTGCGCCGACGTGGCGCGCATTCTCGACGACGCGGGGCTCCCGCCCTGCGAGGACGGCGCGCTTATCGTGCGGCGCACCGTTTCGGCAACAGGCGGCGGACGCGTCCACGTGAACGACGCCGCCTCGACCGTGCAAACCCTGCGCGCGCTCGGACGCCTCCTCGTGGACGTCCACGGCCCGAACGACCACCAGTCACTTCTCGAAGAGTCTTTCCAGCGCCGCCTCCTCGACGCCTACGGCAAGGTCGACCTCGCCCCCTATTCAGCGGCCTGGCGCAACCTCTGCGACCTCCGCGCCGAGCTCGACGCGCTTCAGGGCGACGCCGGCGACTTCGCCGAGGAGTGTGAGTGTCTCCGCTACGCGGTGGACGAACTCGACGCGGCCAACCTCTGCGAAGAGGACGAGACGGAGCTGCCCGCCCGCCATGCGGCGGCGGCGCACGCGGCCCAGATTCTCGATTGCGCGAACGCCGTCACGTCCGCGCTTTCTGGCGACGACGAAGCCTCCGCCGCCAACGCTCTTGCATCTGCCGGGGCGCGTCTTGCCGAAATGGCGAAGTACCACGAGCCCGCGCAGGAGTGGCGCGAGGAACTGGAGTCCGTCGCCGTGCGCGTGCAGGAGCTTGCGCGCAGCGTGGAGGATTCCGTGAGCCGCCTTGACGCGGACCCCGAGACGCTTCAGGCGCTCGACGACCGCCTTTCGCTCGTCCAGCGCCTCAAGCGCAAGTACAATTGCCCGACGGTTTCCGCGCTCCTCGAACTGCGCGATGCGCGCGCGACGCGTCTTGCGGATTTGGAAGGACGCGACGGACGCATCCGCGAACTGACAGACGCCGTCGCCGCCGCCGAGGCTGCCGTCACGAAGGCGGGCGCCACGCTCGGTGCAGCACGCCGCAAGGCAGCAGAGCGCTTCGCGAAGGCTGTTACGAAGGAACTGCACGGACTTGGCTTCCTCAAGGCCGGATTCGGCGCGGCCCTTACGGCGCGTGCGCCCGATGCGAGCGGCTGCGACGCGGTAGAGTTCCGCTTCGAGCCGAATCCCGGCGAGCCGCCGCGTCCGCTCCGCGACATCGCCTCCACGGGCGAGATCGCGCGCGTGATGCTTGCGGTGAAGGCCGTGAGCGCCGAACACGACGCGATTCCCGTGCTCGTGTTCGACGAGATCGACTCCAACATCGGCGGCGAAGTGGGGCGCGCCGTGGGCGAGCGTCTGCGCGCCGTGAGCCGACACCACCAGGTGATTGCGATCACCCACCTGCCGCAGAGCGCGGTGTGGGGCGACCGACACCTCGCCGTGGCGAAGACCGTCTCCGGCGGCCGCACGCGCACCGCGATCCGCGTTCTGGAGGGCGACGACCGCGTCGCCGAGATTGCGCGCATGCTCGGCGGGGCGTCCCTGACGAGCGTCGTCGCGCAGCACGCGCGCGAGCTCCTCGCGCTTGCGGCGCAGCAGGTCAATAAAAGACAAACCTAAATTTCTCGTTTGAATTTTAACACAGAGACACAGAGGCACAGAGAACTCCAGAAAAGGCACAGAAGGATAACAATAGTATTTATGAGAGACTTGAGACCATGCAAGTTCTTCCCCTTTGGTGTGAAGGACATTCTAAAGCATCCTTCACTCTGAGCCTCTGTGTCTCTGTGTTAAAACCAAAAGTGAGATTCAGTTTTATGACAGTCATAGTTGATTACCGGGCCGGCAACCTGACGAGCGTGAAGCTCGCGTTCGCCGCCCTCGGCGAGCCGGTGGAGGTGACGAACGACCCCGCCAAGGTACGCGCCGCGTCGCGCGTGGTGTTTCCCGGTGTGGGGGCCGCACGGAGCGCGATGGACAACCTGCGCGACCTCGGCCTTGTCGATGCCGTGAAAGAGGCGGCGACGGACGGGCGTCCGTTCCTTGGAATCTGCCTCGGAATGCAGATACTCTTTGCGCACAGCGAGGAAGATGGCGGTGTCGATACGCTCGGCGTGTTGCTGGGTCAGGTGCGCCGCTTCCCGTCCGTGCCCGGCTGTAAAGTGCCCGAAATCGGCTGGAACCAGGTGAACGGCGGCGCGGAATATTATTTCGTGCACAGCTACTACGCGGAGCTCGGGCCCTGGACCTTCGGCAAAACCGAATATGCCGGAATCGAGTTCACCTCGATGGTCAAACAGGGCCGGATGTGGGCGTGCCAGTTCCATCCCGAGAAATCGGGACGCGTGGGACTCGAGTTGCTGAAAGGATGGTTGGCATGTTGACGAAACGCATCATTCCGTGTCTCGACGTGCGCGACGGACGCGTCACGAAGGGCGTCAAGTTCAAGAACAACATCGACCTCGGCGATCCCGTCGAGATGGCGGTCGCGTATTCCGAGGGCGGCGCGGACGAGCTCGTGTTCTACGACATCACGGCGTCGGCGGAACGGCGTCCGACGGACATCGGCATGGTGGCGGCGGTGGCGGAGTCGATCCGCATCCCGTTCGCGGTGGGCGGGGGCGTGTCGGACGTGGGCGACATGGAACGCGTGATCCTCGCGGGGGCGGAGAAGGTGAGCGTCAATTCCCTCGCCGTGCGCAACCCGCAGATCATCGCGGACGGCGCACGCGAGTTCGGCGCGCAGTGCGTGGTGCTGGGCATGGATCCCGTCAAGAGCGACAATCCGAAGTGTCCGAGCGGCTACGAGATCACCACGCGCGGTTTCCGCGAGTTCACGGGGATGGACGCCGTGGAGTGGGCGAAGCGCGCCGTGGACCTCGGCGCGGGCGAGATCGTGGTGAACAGCGTGGACGCGGACGGCACGCGCGCGGGCTTCGAGCTGACGATCACGAAGCTCATCGCGGAGGCGGTGTCGGTGCCCGTGGTCGCCTCGGGCGGTGCGGGGCAGCCGTCGCACCTTGTGGACGCCTTCAACCTTGCTCACGCCGACGCGGCAATCGTGGCGGGAATGATTCACACAGGCGACTGGACAATCGCCCAGATCAAAGAAGAGCTCGCCACCGCCGGTATCCCTGTGCGGAAAGTGTGGTAGTGAAATTTGTCAATTAGAAAGGATTCAAGGATATGAAGAACATACTTATTCTTGCATGTGCGCTGTCCGTCGCTGCGTGTGCGACCGCCGTGGACGGCATTTCATTCCCGGGACTGTCCCCGATTGACGCGGCGGCGTTTAGCCTTGAGCGCGCCGACAAGGACGGCGACCGGATCTACCAGTTCACGGAGACGAGCGGAACGCATGCGCGTGAAATCGTCGTTGTGCCGGGCGACGGCTTGAAGGCCGAGGCGGCCGAGGTGCGGTATCCGAACGGTGGAACGGCGGAGCGTCCTTTCGTGGAGAACGGGAAGATCTATCTTACGTTCGCGCCGGGCGAAAAGCTTTCACTGGTGTGGCCGAAGGAGGCCGCGACAAGCGCGGCCCTCCCGTTGCGGTTGCCGGAAATCGTGGGGCGCGAACAGCCGGCGCGCATCGTGCGGCGTGAAGTGGTGAAACAAGACGGCGGCGCGGCGCTTGAGGGCGCGGCGTGGATCTGGCATCCAGACGCGATGCAGAAGAAGGCCGTCGCGACACTGCGCACGACATTCGACATTCCAGAGGGCGCGACGATCAATGCGGCCACGCTCACGTTCTCGCTCGACAACGGCGGCGAGGTGCGGTTGAACGGGCAGGTCGTGGGTAAGCAGGAGACGAACTCGTCTTCGTGGATGAAACTTTCCGTGTTTGGCGGCGCGCTCGGTGATCGCGCCCTACCGAGTGACGGCTCGGCGGGGACGCCTCGCCCTACCGATGGCGGCTCGGCGGGGACGCCTCGCCCCACCGATTTGCGGGCGTTGCTCAAACCGGGACGCAACATTCTTGAGGCGACGTGCGATAACTTCATACCTGGCGATGCCGGATTCATCGCCTCTCTCGACATGGTCGTGGGCGGAAAGAAGATGCGCGTGTTCACGAACAACAAGTCGTGGGAGGCATCGCTCGATGGCAAGGCGTTCAAGCGCGCAAAGAGTGCGGGACTGTACGGGGCGATGCCGTGGATGCGGTTCGACGCAGATGGCATTGCCCGTCAGAAGCCGTTGAAGAAATCATGCACGACTGAACTTGCGTTCGACCTGGGAATATCCGTTCCGCCGGGACGTCTCTTCTTCGTGGGGGATGGTTTCAGGCGCGAGGTCACATCTGTCCTGAAGCCGGGTTTGAACAAGGTGAGCGAGGCGCGTGACGTGAAAAATCCGCGCTTGATCTGGACGGCACCCGCGCAGGGTGTGTATGATCTGCGGTGTGAATATCTCGCCGAGCCAATGGGCGTGGTGACGCCGCGTTTCTTCTGGAAGTGGGCGGGCAAGAGGCCGGAGGCGTGGAAGGTGAGGGTATGGGAGGAATGTCATGGTTTTAACACAGAGGCACAGAGGCGCGGAGGCACAGAGTTTTCTGACAGGATTGGTGCAGGGAACGCTGCACAATTTGAGATCAAGGAACATGTGTATGTCGTTCCGAAGATGGCGCTGAAACCGTTTACGCGCTTCTGCTGGAGCGTGGAGGAGTGCGGCGCGCTCGGTGATCGCGCCCTACCGGGTGGTGGCGGCGCGGCTCGGCGGGGACGCCTCGCCCTACCAGGGGTGGCGGGTGGAACTTTTGTGAGCGGTATCGAGAAGTGGGAGAAGCCGTTCTTCAAGCCGCCGTGGAAGCATGACCAGAAAGAATACTGGATTGCGCGGAAGAAGGTGACGCTGAAGGGCGCAAAGAGCGTGATCATTGCGCTCGCGTCGCTCGGGTCGCACAGGCTCTACGTGAACGGCAAGCCGGCGAGCGACTGTTTCGGTCCGAACCGGAGCCACGTTGAAGACGGCATCCTCCTTGCCACGACATATGATGTGACGGATCTTGTGAAGGACGGCGAAAACGAGTTCAAGGTCTATATGCACGATGGCTGGGCGGCTTTGGGTCAGTGCAAGGAGAAGGAGTCGTGCTTGAGCGTGGATGGACGCATCGTGATGACGGAAAATGAAGTGGGTAAAGTCTTGGTGATCGACTCCTCCGAGCCGTGGGACGTTTCGCTCAGCGCGGACCGCTCGTACGGGCCTTTGAGCTACAACTGCAACGGAAGCAGGCGTGGCATCGAGCATCTCTGCGACGTGGAGCGCGAGACTCGCCACGCGCGCGGCGTGCTGCGCACGGGGCCTGCGTTCACCGTCACCTGCGACGTCTCCGAGCGCGACTACGCGATTCGCGAGATCAAGCCTGTTTCGATTGAGGAAACCGCCACGCCGGGCAAGTGGAAGATTGACATGGGCGAGGCGTTCTCCGGTTTCATGCGCCTGAAGCTCAAGGGGAAGAAGGGCACGGTCGCGCGGATGACGGCGAGCGACACGTTCGTTGACGAGTGCGTGTTCGGGCAGATCGCGGAGTTCGAGTTCTGTGGCGGCGGCGGCGGTCGCGGGGCGACACGCCCTACCGTGTGCGGTGTTTTCGAGAACAGGATGAATACGCAATCCGGTAGGTTCTTCTACCTCACGGGCTGCGAGAAGCCGGGACTTGATGACGTGACGGGGATCGTGATCGGCTGCTGCGGGCGCATCCACGGCGGGTTTAAGGGTGATCGCGATCTTGAAACGATTCTCGCGCTCGACCGCAACACGTTCATCGCGACGACGATGGGTGGCGTGACGGTGGACTGTCCGCACCGCGAGCGCCTGGGCTACGGCGAGGCGAGCCTTTCCGCGATGTGGGGCGACGGAATGCCGCAGTTCGACAGTGCGGCGTACTACTACGCCTACCTGCTCAAATGGGCGTCGAGCCAGCGTCCGGACGGCAGCATCCCGCACGTGTCGCCGAACGGCTACGGCTGGGGCGGCACGTTCTGGAGCAACTTCCCCGTGTATGCGCTCGCGGAGTACTGTCAGCGCTATCCCGACGCGCGCTTGAAGGGCATCATGCGTCCCGTGATCGACAAGTGGCTCGACTACCTCAACTCGCATGTGCGCCCGGACGGCATTCTCGCGCAGTATGAGCCGAAGAAGGGCGACTGCCTTGGCGACTGGCTCTACCCTGAGATACACAAGACGAAGCACGCCTACGGCGACTGGGGCCACACCGTGGAGGGAATGTTCTTCAACAACTGCGCGTATGCGTGGGCCATCAAGCGCGCGCTGGGGATTGACGGACTCATCACAGACCCCGCGCGCCGGGCTGAGCTGGAGCGCCGCCACGCCGCGCTCGTGAAGGCGATTGACCGCGAGTGGTACAAGAACGGGCTGTACGTCTCGGAGGACGCGCGCTACCAGGCGATCGCGCTCCTGGGCGGCGCGGCGGATGCGGGCGGACACCGTGCCGAGACGGAGAAGGCGATGCAGAACATCGTGGAGTGGAAGGGCTACATCGACGGCGGCAGTCCGAGCTACATGCCGATCCTGCGTCTGCTCTGCGCGACCCGACGCGGACGCGAGCTCGCGCTGCGCACTTTCCGTCGCCGCGAGGCGCCCGGCTTCCTCTACTTCGCGGACGAGGGGTACAACACGATCCCCGAGGACTGGTGGTACGGACGCTCGTCGCGTGGCAGCATGATCCACACATGCTACACCGGCCCCGCAGGCGCGCTCTTCCACGGCTTCGCCGGCTTCGAGATCGACGGGAACAAGATCACCGTCGCGCCGCTGCTCTCGGACACATTGCCGAACTTCTCCGCGTACACCGAGACGCTGTACGGAACGCTCTGGGTGAAGGTTGAGTCGAAGGGTGGGAAGCGCGTCGTGTGGGTGCTGTGCCCGTACGGCTGCGAGGGGACGTTCGTCGCCGACGATGCACGCCACGCGCTTCGACCCGGTCTCAACAGGTTCGAGGTGGCACAGCAGTAATGCCGTCAGACAATAACGGGCGGTGCGGTCTTATGGTATAATTCAAGAACACGTATCCAAAAAAAGGAGCAAGAAGAAAATGACAAGAAAGTTAATGGTAGCCGCCATTGCGCTGGCGGGGGTAACGAACGTGATGGCGGCTGGCGATGCGCCGCAGAAAGAGGTAAGCGAGGGGATGTCCTTGCGGGCGAAGATCGCGAAGACCTGCAAGATCACCGGTTCGGACATGTGGTACGGCTACCGCCGCACGAAGTTCAACTTCAAGGGCCGCAAGGCCTGGGTGGTGGAGCCGTCCGTCACGCCGGCGAAGGGCATGCCCTGGACCTGGACGATGCAGTGGGCGGAGGCTTTTGTGGACCGCACGGGCGTCCCGGACCTGCTCGGCAAGGGCTATCACCACGTAACGATCGACGTGTTCAACACGCGCATGGATGAAAACGGCCTCAAGGCGTGCGCGGCGTTCCAGGAATTCCTCGTGAAGGAACTTGGCTTTGCGCCCAAGGCCAACCTCGTCGGCATGAGCTGGGGCGGTTTCTTCTCCACGCGCTACGCAGCCACCTACCCGCAGAACGTGCGTCGCATCTACCTTGATGCGCCGCTCTTGAACTTCGACGGGTTTGGCACAAAGGTGAACGCCAAGCAGTCTGCTGGGCTGATTGGACCATGGGCTGCGAGGCTGCCTGCCGACGGCAAATGGACGAACGATCCTTGTATGCCCGTGAACATGGCAGAGCCGATCGCGAAGGCCGGCATTCCGGTGCTTCTTCTTTACGGCGGACAAGACCAGACCGTGCCGCCGGCGTTGAACGCGGAGCTGTTCATTACGCGCTTCAAGGCGGCTGGAGGGAAGATCGGCGTCGACAAGCGCGGCGGATTCGGACACCATCCCCACGGCGTCGATCCAAACAAGACCGACAAGATTGTCAATTTCGTGATGTCGGAGTAGCAGATTTCATTCGCGCTTGCGAAAGCGGGCGTCAAGATCTTGCTCGTGTACGGCACTTCCGAACCATCGCCCCGGCAGTTGCCTCGCCGGGGGATGGCCGAAGTGATCGTGGTAGGTGCGGCTGAAGTGCGGATGGGAGACGAAGCCGGTTCGGGCGGCGATTTCCTTGACGGAGAGCGTTCCGTCGTGGAGCAAGCGGTCTGCCTCTCGCATCTTCACGCCTCGGATGTATTTCCCCGCGCTCATGCCGAACTGGGCGTGGAATGCGGTCTGGAGCGCGGTTTGCGAGACGCCGGCGGCGCGCGCTGCGTCGGTTGTCGAGATGGGGCTGGACATGTGCGTCTCGATGTACGAAAGCACCTTGGCGAACCAGGGCGGGTCCAGGGGGAACACCGCAGTGGAAGTCCGCTCCACAAGACGTCCCGGCCTGACCGTGAACGTCGGGCGTGACTTCGGCCTTTCCGGATGCGACAGCGCCGTGTCCATGAGCCGCGCCGCCGCGTGGCCGACGCCGAACGCATTGGGGTCGATGCTGGAGATGGCGACGGATGCGTAGGAGCAGAGCAGCTCGTCGTTGTCTACGCCAAGCACCGCGAGGTCATTCGGTACCGCACGGCCGATTTCCTGTGCGGCGCACAGCACGTGGTACGCCCTCAGGTCGTTGGCGCAGAACACCGCCGTGCGTGGAGGCAATGATGCGATCCATTTGCGCAATTGGAGCTTGTTCTTGGGCGGCTTGGCTTCTTCGTTGAAGAAGATGGCGTTTGTAGGCGGCTCGCGGGCCGTGAATTCCGCACAGGCGAACCCGGCGCGGAGAAGGGCGGTGGAATAGGCCGCAAGCCGGTCTTCGGAATAGCGCGTGCCGCGATAGCCGCAGTAGGCGAAGCTTCTGAATCCGCGCTGCATGAAATAGTCGGCGGCCATCTTACCGATCTCCGTGCAGTCGTTGTCGACGCCGATCAGTTCAGGGTCGTTGCGCTCGCAGATCGCGTCGACGATTGGCAGCCCCGTCGCCTTGAGCTGCGCGACGTATTCCTCTCCGATGATTCGCGCGATGATGCCGTCGACCCCCGCGAACGTGCGGCGGTTCCCTATCGCGTCGGGCGAGAGCAGGCGCAGCCGCCAGTCAGGACGTCCCAGCGCGTAGTGGGCGACGCCTTTCAGGAACTGACGCCCGTATTCGCGGGCGTTCTCCGAAAAGAGAGCTATTGTCTTCATGGCGAACATTATACCAGAACTTCCTGAATCCGGGTTGTATTTTAGGCAAGTGTGCTTTTGGATTATGCAAGCATTTCCCGTTTACGGCATCAAAGGCGCTATGGTAAAATACGCATTGTGCTTCTGGGCATTGTCCCAGGCAATTTCGCATCCCAATTGGAAAGGAAGTAAAATGGAAGTGAAGAGAAGAGATTTCATACGCGGCGCGTTGACTGCGGGCGCGTATGGCATGGCCGGACGCGACTTTGGCTTCGCCGCGACGGCGAACGCCGCGGCCCTGCCGCTCCCGACGCCGGCGCACCTGAAATGGGCGGACATGGAGCTCGGCATGTTCTACCACTACGACATTCCGATCTTCGGCAGCGGACACGCCCCGAGCCCAAAGTGCTACAACCCGGAGAAGCTCGACACCGACCAGTGGATGGAGGCCGCGAAGGCGTACGGCGCGAAGTACGTCGTCCTCACGGCGAAGCACGGCGCGGGGTTCATGCAGTGGCAGAGCGACATCTACCCGTATGGCGTCAAGCAGTCCCCCTGGCGCGGCGGCAAGGGCGACCTCGTGCGCGACTTCGTGACGAGCGCGCGGAAGTACGGAATGCTCCCCGGCCTCTACGTGGCGATGCACTACAACTGGTTCCTCGGCGTGCGCAGGAGCAACGGGCGGGTCTCGTC